>Ga0080013_1004170_pt1 | contig 14412 bp, 17 predicted proteins | sample ETNvirenome_6_85_FD_69236 | JGI IMG/M metagenome (GOLD analysis project Ga0080013, IMG submission 69236) | Marine viral communities from the Pacific Ocean - ETNP_6_85 (SPADES assembly) (version 2) | ecosystem: Environmental > Aquatic > Marine > Oceanic | place: Pacific Ocean | collected 2013-06-19
CCACTCTTGAGTTAAGATTACTCCCATAGGTGATAGACCCGTTATAAAGGCTACTATAATAGCAGCCATACTTTTATTTATAGCCATTTTATTCTCCTAATTACTAAACCCTACAAACAAATATTAAACTTCCCATGATAAGTAGATTAGCTATCCATAATTTTTTCATATCTCTCCCCCTATCGGCAAAATTTTCCCACTACTGAGGGTAGTGTTACATTTCCCGTAACAAAATCTTTAGCTTTTTTAATTTAAACTATCTGGGATGCTCTTCATATACTGCTCAATATGTCCCATAACAAATTTAACATCGGCTTCTGTGTAAATAACTGGAGACAGATTTGTTTTCTTACATAGTACGCTTATCAAGTGAAGTACATCCTCCTCTGTCAACTCAACATTATTTATTATGTTTGCAATAACCGATACATTAACAAGCGAATCATTTTTAGTTATTAACTTCTTTGTTAAGGCAACCTCAAATTCTTTTCTGAATTGATTTATGAAATTATTTTTTATGCCCATTATCTCACCTCTATAATACTTCCAGACTTATCCTTTATTATATTTATTATATTATAAAACCCACCAAAAGATTGTAGTTTTCTATGATCTATTAAAAAAACTTTCTTACTTCCTTCCTTTGCTCTTTCTTCTAAAACATAAAGCAAGTCATCAATTCCTTGTTCACTTAACCACTGAGTCGGTTCATCCCACACCTCAATATTACATTCTACTCCAGTTCGGCTTCTAATCAAATCAATTAATCCCATTGTTCCCGCCAACCTTAACCTCTGAGATACACCTCCACCCCAGCACTTAAAAGAAACATATCTATCATTGTATGGAGATTGAACCATAACAGTAAAACCTCTTTTAACCGACCTGCCTTTGTCTACATCTCTTTCTATATCCAACTTAACTAACCAGTCATTTAATCCTAACCTCTGAAGATTATTATTTATACATATCTCAAATTCCTGTAACGCTTGAGATACAACAAATAATCTAATATCCTTGAAACCCTTAACCCAAAATTCATATAAGCTATATTTTTTATTTAATTCATCTAAAGTATTTTCTATCTTATCTAATAAAGAGCCTACATTCAAACACTCCTTCTCATTCTTTTCCTTTAAGCTAAGAAAAGGATTAATTTCTTTTTGTAATTTTTTAATATCATTCTCATAATTAATTAGAAATTTTTTATTCTCTTCAATTTTAACTTTTAAATTTGCCAACTCATATCGTACAGTTTTAATTTCATCTCTTGTAGTATAAAAATTAGACGAACATTCATCAGAAAATTTAAGTGCTTCACTCTCTTTTTCCCGAATAAGTCTTTCATTATGTGTTGCAGATTTCAAATCATGTTTAACTCCATCAAGCTCAATATCCAACTCACGCAACTGCCTTCTCAAGTATTCTTCAGCTACTTGCTGATTACAATAAGGACAAGTATCTTTAACACCTTCAAATTTCTCTATAGTTTTCTTTATTTCTCCTGATTCTACTTGTAACTTTAAAACTTTTTGAGCCATCTCAAAACAATTTTTAATTGCGTTATCACTTTCATTCTTGCTACTCTTTGCTTTCGCTCCAATAGAAGAAACCTCTGCAATCAAAGAAGATAATTCAGACTCTAATCCTTTCTTTGTTCCTATTAATTCATTTACCTTTTCCTTAAAAGTTAAAATTTGTAATTTTAGACTCTTAAACTTCTTAACCCTTTCAACTTCCCAAGCCTCTATATCAGTATCGTAATTCTGACCATTTAAAGCATCTAAAGTACCTTCCAACTTGTACTTCTCGTTAACAGCAGAATCTATATTACCCTTAACTTCTTTAGCTCTTGTCTTTGCTTTCTCACTTCTATCCAGCCAATCTCCTAATCGTAGCATATCAGAAAATACTTTTAATTTATCCGTAGGGTCAAGGTCGAAAAACTTTGATGTAAACTGACTAATAAATACAGAGTATAAAAAACCAGAAAAATTTAATCCAAGAATATCTTCCAATCTCTCCTGAGTTATATCATTATCAAAGTACGAATCCCCATCTGTACTATCTGTATTATCACTAAGAATTAATTTATTTGGATTCCACTGTCTTGCAACATCAAAAGTATTACCATTCTTTTCAATCCCAACCTTAACTAAACATTTCTTGTTCCTACTCCAGTTAGCAACATCCCCAGCCCTTAATTTAGTTGAAGTAGTGCCGAATAAACAAAAACATAAAGCCTCAAATAAAGAACTTTTACCGACATCATTTCCTTCAAGAGCCTCTTCAAGCCTATTCTTTCCCGTAACATAACATAAACTCTTAACAGAAATATTAGAAATATCGAAAGTTTGTTTTTTTATAAAAGTTCTAAAACCTTGTACTGTTATATATTTGAAATTCATTTCTTTAACCTGTAAGTTACAATAACTCTTTCCCTATTTCTAACTGTTCACCGCTTAACTTTTGCTGTTTACAAAATTCTTTTAAGATAGAATCAGCCCTAACCCCTCTCATAGTAGTTGTTTTTCTCATTGTGCCTCTTGTACTTTTTATAGGTTTCATTTCTGTAGAACATAATACTAATTTATTTTTCTTACAAAATTCTGACACATACTTTCTAAAACCCTGATACTCATGAAACTCTGATGGGTGCAAACTGATTTCTACTTTTACATAATCACCAACATTCCATTTATATTTATCGAGTTGTTGTCTTATATCTGAATCCGCTTTTACTTTTATCTTCCAAATATGTTTCCTCAAAGAATTATAATTAATAGAAGTAGCCTTCTCATCCTTTATAAGCAGTACCCTTCCCTGATACTCGTCACCAAATCTTATTGGATATGGACTACCAACATACATAAAATTTGAACTCATATTATGTGGAATATGAATGTCTCCTGAGATAAACATAGTATTCTTAAAACTTTTAAAATCACCTATGGAAAATCCCTCTTTTATAGCATAACCGCTATCATGGATTTTAGCCCCGAGAACAGTGGTGTGTAAATAAACATAAGAATATTTATCTAAGTTAAAACTATTCCATTTCCTAACTCTTGCTCTTGTATGAGGGAGAAATAATGAACCATCAATAACAGTTGGCTCACCTACAAATTGAATATTAGGAATAGCAGAAATAAAATCGAAGAAAGGAGTTAATTCGTCTTTGTCATAATCATGGTTGCCTTTAACTACGACAATATTCTTGAATACTTCTAATAAAAGTCTAAAATTAGAAATTAATCTATTAACAAAGCTACCAGGATGATGGTCTTTTCTATCACCTATATCACCAAGTATATATAAACTATCGCAAAATTCTCTCTTACCAATTTCAACAAGCCAAGGAAATATCTTCCACCTATATTCCTCCCTAACACCATCAATTAAATGAAGGTCAGCCGTTATAAGTTTATTGTTAACTTTTCTTTTTACCTTTAATCTTTTTCTCATAGAATGATGGGAGAATATGAGAGGCATAAAAGTCAAAACCAACTATATTTTTAACACCTATCATTACCATACAAGGTTTAAAATTTTCTTTAAAAATTAGTAAAGGTTTTTTACCACATTTTGAAGCACTGGCAGTAACCTCGTTCCAAAAATAATTTAAAGTGTTTGCAGTACAAGTCATATAGATAAAACTTTCAACATGAATATTTTTATATCTCTTACATTCAATTACAAACTTATCTAATAACTTATTTCCAAGAGGGTCAATAGCAGTTATGTCGCCAACTTGAGTTAGATTCTGCCCGCCCTTTTTAAATTTAACAGTTGCTCTCCCCCCCGACATTGCTGAACGCCAAAATATATCATCACGCTTACCTTTAGATATAGCAAGGCTCAACTTTTTACACACCCACCGCTCGAACTCTGAACCCTTCTTCTTACCACCACCCTTTTTCAATGTTATTTACTCCCTATCCATGTATGCACTAACTTTTGAAATTTTAGTAACTTTTAAACAATCCCATATCTCATCTAAAATTCTTTCATCAATCGTACTTTTAAAAGAGTCTCTTACTTTTTCAATAATAATATCGGCAGCTTTTCTCAACTCTTTTTCTTCAAAATTTATTATCTTATCTTTCATCATAAAAAAAGAAAGCCTTTGGCAGAGGCTGTTTGGGCGGCATATCAGAAAGGAGACCAACTGGTAGGCTGCACCTCCACCAAAGACCAATAATAGGTATAGGTAAAACTAAATTCATTTAAAGTTCCCGCCCAAACATTTTGAGATTATCTTCCATATATATATATTATACTAAATTTTCTTAATAATGGTAAATAAAAATATTTAAGGCACACTTATAAATTAACCTTCCCTTCAATTATTGCTTCAAATAAATTCTTACCTTCTTTTAAATATTTTAATATCTTCTCTTCTATACTATTTTCTTAAGATAACTTATAAATAATTCTCTCAATATTATATTTATAGTATTTTTTATGCACCCACTCGAAAAACCTGTTCGGTTTAACTACATTCAATATAAAAATAAATAATCTTAAAAAACAATACGGTAACTTAACACCTAAAGCACCTAACAGGTAGACATTGTATCTAATATCCTTTTCTTTATTTGTAAAACATTTTAGCACTGACCTTACAGTACAATTACTCATATCCCCCGAGTAACTTTTATCTATATATCCATTCGTTAAACAATACTCATATAAATCCGTACCTTTTATTGGGTCAGTCATGGAATAATGTGTATAAGAAACCTTTCCCGCCTTAGAAACTCTAATCGTAGAAACATCATCACTTAATGTAGATAAAGGCGCAGCCAGCATATAATTTACCCATGTCTTAATCCCATAACTATAAATTAATTTTAAAGTATCTATCATTTCTTCAGTATCTAATTTAGACTTTCTTGTAAGAACACAATCTCTAATTAAATCATTAGTGCTATCAATAGACAAATGAACCGAATGACAACCTGCTTCTGAAAGGAGCTTCAATAGGTCATCATTCACACTATCTATTCTCAAAAAACAATTAAAAGAAAGATTAACCTGTTCTTTATATTTTAAGGAAAATTCTCTGAACCAATCATCCACCTTTAAAGCAAATACATCATCTCCAAATTTTATAAACTCACATCTATATTTACTTTTTACATATTTAATTTCATCAATAATTCTATCCACAGAAAACCTTCTTACTATCTTCTGTCCTCTATGCATCTTGTTATAATGATTATTAGCACAATAAGAGCAACTGTATGGACAACCTCTGGAAGTGTAAAAAGTTTTTTTTGGAATATCTTTAAGATAAGAATTTGCTAATGTTAAATCTCTATCAGGAAAAGGTAGCGAGTCTAAATCTTTGATAAGAGGTCTTACGCTTACAGGATTAACTGAAGTTTTAGAAATTAGATTTGGTATAGAAGAAGACACACAGCATTTCTTATCTACATCCATAAGAAAATCTTTAAAAGCTCCTTCTCCCTCTCCAACACAATAATAATCCATTCCACTTTGTTTAAATGTTTCAGGAGCAAAGGTAGCGTGAGAACCGCCAAGAATGGAAATAAAGTTTTTATTAAATTGTTTCATCCACTTATTAAAACTACATATCTTTTCAAAATGTTTTATTGTGGTTGAATATGCAAAAATATCTGGAGTATTCGGGCAATTCTGATAAGCTTTACTATTTAGATTACAGAAGGATGTCTCATGCCCTAACTCTTTTGCTACTGCTGAAAGATAGGAAATTGAAATATGGTCGGCATAGTCTAACTGTGGAACTACAAAAAGTATCTTCACTTTAAATCTCTATATTCTTTAACCATTTCTTTCCTGTTAAATATTTATTGACCTTCTCATATCCTTCTAAAGTTCCAATATCTATAAATTCAGTAAAATCTTGAACCTCTACAAAAGAAGAAAATAAATCCCAACCTTTCCTATAGATATAAGTTCCTACCTCTTTTCTTGATTTAGATATAACACTCATATTAAGTTTAGTGTTCATCCTCATATAAACAGAAACTAAATATTTATAATCCAATGCACAATAGGTATCACCATTTACAACAACATAAATATCCTCATAGTCCGTAAGAAAATTCTCAGCTAACTTAATCGCACCATTAGTACCTAAAAGTTTACTTTCTTGAGAAATGATTCCTTCAAACTTTCCAACCTTACCAGTAGAACTCAAACTACCATTAACATATTGCCTAACCTGTCCCCCAAGATGCCCCGTACAAAAAATAAATTTTTCAAACCCTTCAGATTGTAAATACTGAACTAATATATGTAAAAAAGAAATACCATTAATAGGAGCCAGACACTTTGGGATTTTATTCTTTGTAATTTTCTCTAATCGAGTTCCTTTCCCACCACATAATATCATTACAGGTATATTTCTAAGTTTCATTAATATATATCATGTTCGGAATAATGAATAAGATGACTTCCTACAAACTCAAATCTAAATGGAACTTCTAATAAATGTTGTAACTCAATTCTAACCCTACCCTGTAATTCAGGTCGGACAAACAAAAGTAAAAAACCACCCCCACCTGCACCTAACAACTTTCCACCAATAGCTCCAGCCCTTAGTGCTAAAGAGTAATCTCTGTCTATATCATCTGTACTCACTCCATCTGCTAAACTTTTTTTAATTTCCCATGACTCATTAAGTAATTCACCAAAACCATCAAATTTATCAATTCTTCCATTTAAAATATTAATACCATCTTCAACTATATCCTCTAACACATTAACAGAAGCAGTTTTTTTATCTAAGTTCTCAATAACAGTCCTTGCTATCTCAGGAGCATTCCTTGCAAAACCTGTATAAAATAACATTAAGTTCTTTTGAAAAAAATTTAATTTTTCCATGCTTATAGTAATCGGCATAACTGAAAAGTCTTGCCCTTCTTTTAAAAACTCTAATTTATTTAATCCTCCAAATGCACACGCTATCTGGTCTTGAGAGCCAACCTTTTCTTCTATAATCTTTTGTTCAACATGAAGAGCTTCTATGGCAAGAGACTTCCTACTAATAATATTTCCTTGTAAAGCATTAAGAGATTTCAGTAACCCAACAGTAAAAGCAGAACTTGACCCGACTCCAGACCTTGCAGGAATATCCGAAGTATGAATAATTTCAACACCATCATTTATATTTTTATATAGTAGGCAGGCTTTAACAGAAGGGTGTGCTATATCAAAAACAGAATCTACTTCTTCCCGATTTGTATATCGTATAACAGATTTATATTTAAAATATGGAGGCAACCTTCTTAATGAAATATAGCAATATTTATTTATAGTAGTTGAAAGAACTTTACCACCATGTTTTTTGTACCACTCAGGATAATCCGAGATACCACCAAAAAATGAAATTCTAAATGGAGTGCGGGTAATTATCATTAACTCTCCTAAATAAATAAAATAAATATGGAGTAGTGGGTGCTGAAAAACGCCAAAACTTCTTCCCACAAAAAAGCCTTGTATTCCGCTATTTCAATATATTTCACGGACACCCACTACTCCAAATATCCTCAAAATCACTTGTCTCTCTTCTGAAATGGACAAGCGTGCGACGGGACTTGACATTATAAAGCCTTATTAATATCGAATGTTACGTAGTCATACCATTCCATAGTTTTATCTATCCCACATTCAATAGAAGTTCGCTTTCTTCCACCCATACCAATAAATTTATTTAATTTTGTAATATCGAACAACCTCTCTTTAACTGTTGAAGGTTTCCCTTTTAGATATTTAATTTTTTTAATCTTATAAAACACTGGTAAAGTGATTAATTCGTTAATACTATAACCTATCCCATGAGCAATATTAAAAATATCAAACTTAGTAACTCTCGCAGTTAATAAAAATAAATCCTCTATAAAATCATCTATGTAAATAAAATCTCTTATATCTTTACCATCTCCCCATACTTCAAAAGGATTTTGCTCCTCTACAAATTTCTTTATCAATGCAGCCATGACATGAGAAGTATCTGGATTAAAGTCATCGTAGTGACCATAAACATTGCTCGGTCTAACTACCAAACATTGCATAGGATTCTTAACTTTGGTCGAATAAAATTCACACAACTTTTCTCCATATCGTTTCATATTAGCAACGCCGAAATATACATCAGGGAGTTTACCAAGAAAAGAATCTTCACTGCAAGTATCATTCCCTGAGTAGACAGCACCACTACTTATAAATATAAATTTCTTTACTCCCGCCTTATAAGCTGCATCCAAAAGATATGTATTCATTACAGTATTGTCTACTACCAATCCAGCAGGATTTTCATTCATAAACTTTGCCCCGTGTGTTACAGCTGCACAATGAAAAACTAAATCGAATTGGTTTCTATTCTTACCTTTCTTATTTAAACCAAAAGTCTCTTCACAATCCGACCATTCAGTGAAGTCACGCTGTAATTTAACTGGAGGATTATTTGTATCACCTAAATCAAGTTGTCTATTTGTATTTTTATGACCACAAAATGTAACATCTGCTTCTAAATCTAATAGACGCTTAACTACATTACGCCCAATAAAACCTGTTCCACCTGTAACCAATACTTTTTTATCTTTAAAATAATTAATCATAATGTAACGAACTTTGCTTCCATATCTCTACCAGATAAAATTAAATCATCGTCATCTGCAGGTAACTTAATATTAAAAAATGGGTCTTTTATATTATAGGTAAATTGAGAAGCACTCCCTTTATAATATGTAGATTGTTTATAATGAAATACTGTTCTACCACTGAGAGCCAAATGACCATTACCATAACCAGGAGGAATTAAAACTTGATAATTTTTTCTTTCATGCATTAGAAATCCACACCAGAATCCAAACTTAGGACTTTCTCTATTACAATCTACTACCACCAAATAAAATTCCCCACATAAACAAGTAATTAATTTCCATGTCTTGTTATCTCCATGAATACCTTTAAATACATTTCTCTTAGAAATAGAAATATCATCTTGACAAAAATTAATATCTATACCAGCTTCTTTATACAGCTGTGCATTATAAATTTCTATATACTCTCCTCTATGGTCAACAAATGGGTCGAGTGTAATTTTTCTAACCCCAGTTAGTGAAGTAGCTTCATTACGATGTAAATAAACCTTGGTAGAATTTTCTGTAACTTCTATACTCATTTTTCTTTCCTAAAATAATTTTTTCTCTTTAAATATTCTTGAGGATTTTTCTTAAACCAATCCCAAGTTTTCTTTAAGCCTTCTTCTAATGATGTTTCAGGATTAAATCCTAAGTTCTTTCTTGCTAAAGAAATATCAAGAACTCTTTTTAAATATGTAGAACTTTCCATTGTATAACCATGTGTAAAATGAACAATTTTCTTTAAAGTCTTAATGACTGTATCAATATCGTATTCCACACCACCACCTAAATTATAAAAACCTCCTACTTCTCCTCCATCTAAACTTCCAAATGTTCCATGATGTAAAGCAAGAATAATCCCTTCCGCAATATCTCGGCTATAACAAAAATCCCTAATAGATTTACCATCTCCAAAAATCTCAACAAGTGTAGTATCTTCAGCTTTACGCCACGAATATACCTTTGACATTAAGGAAGGAATAAACATAGCATTATCAGAATCAAAATTATCACCTTCCCCATATACATTACCTAACCTAACTGTAGAATAGTTTAGTCCATATTCTATTTTGTAAGATTTAATCTGCAACTCAGCCATTCTCTTTGCCCAACCTGGAAATGAATCGATAGGATTTCCAGTAGAAAAATTAGACTCTTCTCTAAAAGGAGAAACACCATAAGAACCATCTTCAGAAATGAAACCATAAGCACCAATGCTACTTGTATAAATTAAATCCTTTATTCCATACATACGAGAAGCCTCAAGAACATTGGTATTCATTTGCAATAATGGTACAAAGAATGAAGCTGGTCTTTCTTTTGTTACCTTCGGACTACCTTTTATTCCCGCACAATGAAAAACACAATTAATATAATTCTTTTTTAAGATGTCATAAAAGCCTTTAAAATCGGATAAATCCCCATAAAGATAATTAACCCTATCATTTAACTGGAATCTATCTAATGATACTGAAACCACATAAGCATTTGTATTCTCCAAAAGCAAATCGCAAACTTGGCGTCCTATCATTCCAGTTCCACCTGTAACTAAAATATTCTTACCTTTTAATCTTTCGTAAATTTCATTAGGTATCATAAAAAGTCCTTAAAATAAATGCCATATATAAATTAAGAATTTAAGAGGTAACATCATTACCAACCCTATCATAGTAAAAAATAGAATTGCTAAACAAGCACCATAAAAAAACTTCCCCCAATTTTCAACTCCCTTTTTAATACTTTTCGAATCTAACATTTTTGCCCCCCAATAAAATTAGAACCCAACACTTTGTCCGCCATCAACAGTTATTACTGCACCATTAACTAAAGAAGCATCATTAGAGCATAAAAATCTTGCTACATTACCTACCTCATAAGGTTTACCTACCCTTCCAAGAGGTAAATTCTCTTCTATAAGTTTAAGTTCCTGAGAATTTAAACTGTAAGAATTTCCACAAGCAATATTACCAGGACAAATTGTATTAAAAGTAATACCATTCCCAACATACTCTTCATCCCTTGATATAGTTTTCATGTAAGCTATCTGAGCAGCTTTAGCAGCATTAAAATAAGGATTGCCCCCCGCTTCTTTCCCATAAATAGAAGAGATAGTAATCACCCGACCCCAACCACTCTCTTTCATTTTCCCAATATATTTTTCAGTAAAATATACCATCAGCCCATAATTCTTTTCTATAGCCTCCATATAACCATTAGTCCATGTACCTCCACCTCCTATATTATTTATAAGAATATCAATCTTGTAGTTTTTTATCTCGCTTACAAAATTACATAATTCAATTCCATTCTCAGCATCTACTTTAAAAACATCCCATTTACTATGCGCAAGTTTAAAAAATTCTTTAAACTCTTCTATCCCTTCATCACTCCTACCAAAAGTAATAATGTCACACCCTTTCTGAGAAAGAGCACTACATATAGCTCTCCCTATACCTTTCGTACCTCCAGTAACTAATGCTGTCTTCCCTTTCAACTTTAACATTTCTTTTTGTTCACCACTAACGAAGCAAAGTTTACCTGTATATGAAATCATTATTCAAAACGGCCCTTTAAAGTGATTCTCATGACTGTAAATATCAAACCGAGATAAATCAGAAACTCTTAACCCTAATCTATTCGTAATTTTTAATACAATATCTTTAGCGTTATAATAAAAATCATCCTCAAGATTCCTAACAGTAGGACAAGGAGTATTCTTCCAACCTATTCTTGAAAAATTAATATGCTTATCAACTATATTATTATGAACAGCTTGCCCGTAAGAAATATTTCTATAACCTTCATCAATCCATTGAGCTAAAAATCCTGCTCCAACACTATTATTTAACCAATCATCTTCAACGATAATACACTCATCACATTTAATAAGATTATGGATATGACCAATATCTAAATTAGACAATACTCTCAAATCTATTACATCCACAGAGACTCCATGAGTTTGCCATATAATATTAGCAGCTTTCTTACACTCTACAACTCCCCATGAGTAACTTAATAAAGTTATATCTACAGTATTACCATAAACAGAACTATACAATATAGGTTTAAAAGAATTGCTTGAGATATTTGGGTAAGATAAAAAACAATCATTAGAAATTTCACCAACATATTGCTCTTGCCAATAAAGCCATCTATGTTCAAAACAAATCACTGGACTATTATCTCTAATCGCACCTATTAACATAGTCTTTACATCCATTGGATTTGAAGGGGCAATTACTTTTAGTTCTGGTATCTGTGTGAACAAAGAAAATAAACTTTTGCTATGCTGAAAACCTTGCCCCCAGCCTCTACCAATTATAATCCTTATAACCATCGGGCATTTTAATTGCCCATTAGAAATATAATCTATAGCAGAAGCCATATTAATAATTTGATTCATTGCTAACAAAGCAAAGTCTGCTCGGATATGAATATGAACAGGCCTCATTCCATTCATTGCTACTCCTATTCCAAATCCTGTTAAAGCATCTTCACTTAACGGAGTATCAAATACTCTATCCTTACCAAACTTCTCTTGAAGCCCTTTAGTAGAACCGAATATATTTTTACAATCTGGAACACCTATCCCATATACAATAACGGATTTATCTCTTTCCATCTCATAAGTTAATGCTTCAGTAATAGCTTCACAATATGTTATTTTTTTCATTTTTTAGCCGCTTCTAAACTCCTCTCAACTTTTTTATCTATTTCGTTCTCAAGTGCATCTACATTAAGTATTCTCTCTCTTAACATTAACAACAATGGGTCAACAGTTTTTATATCTGGCTTTACCCTATAACCTACATCGTAATCCTCATTTACTCCGACATGGGAAAGCATACGATGGTAATCACAATGAAGAAATAAAGGGCGAATTGATAGACTCAATCTTTCAACCACCTTGGCTATTTCTACTTTATCTAACTTCAAAGGAAAATGATAATATTCACAATAAAAGTTAGAAAACAGTTTTTCATTTAATTTAAAAAAATTTCTTTCTTGTTTATCTGTATGAACAGCAAGCTCGTTATCTTCACATACAAAAATAATAGGTAGTTTATAAAGACACGCTAAATTTAAACTCTCCCAAAAAGAACCCTCTTCAATAGCTCCATCTCCAAAAAATACAACTACAACTTTATCATTTTTCTTTTGTTTATTAGCCCACGCATATCCACAAGCAACAGAAATTTGAGTTGCTACAACTGCTGATGATAAAATAAAACCTTTCTCTGGATAACATAAGTGCATTGAACCTCCCCTACCACCAACGACTGAATCCTGTTTGCCATACATTTCTAAAAAGAATTGGTCTGTGTCTTCAGTTCTGGCAAGAAAAGGAGCATGGGAGCGATATGAGGAAAACACCTGTGCTCTATCCTTCAATGCTAAACATACTAACGAAGAAATATGTTCCGAACCCATACTCATATGCATAGGTGTTTTCATTTGGTTATTATCGTACTCCTTAATAATAGCCAACTCGCACGCTCTTATTAAGTAAATCTTTTTATAAAATTCAAAGAGAAATTCACTTCCCATAAATAGTTAAGCCTTTAGCTCTTAAACTATAACAACTTGCACAAACACCATCACGAACAACAAATTTATTATTACATAAAGAACAAACTATTCTTTTTTTTGATTTACTTAAAGAAACATCGTCGTAGGAATGGTCATCTAAATAATATAATTTTCTACCTTCATTATCCATTTGTGTAGATTTTCGTACCACTCTATTAGAATGACTAACAAGAGCAGAAATAGATTTATCAAGTAAATATCTAGGAACATTAAATCCTAACTTCCGAGCCTCTAAACATATATCTTTACTATTTAAAGTCAAGTCTATCGAAGTGCCTACTATACCTAAAACTTCTCTTATTAATTGAGAGATATTAAATTTTAAACGTGGATGATTTCTAAGTCTCGGTTTCCCAGAAGCAATAAATCCTTTTTTACTTGACCTTCTACTTCTTCTACGAGATACTAAAGATTTAACAACTTTATTCGCGTCTATACCAATAGCACTTTTCAAATTAGTAATTGTTGACTTACCATTCAATGATTCTGAATCATCTATCAGTAAATTAATTGCCTCCAGCTTCTTGTTAATTAAACCAGACTCCACTTCTAATATCCTCTTTCTATTCAATAGAGCTTTTTTCATAATAATTTTATCTCCTTAATTACTTTAGTTAATAAAAAATTCTACTATCCTCTTTCTATTCAATTGTTTTATAATATTTTTCTCCTTTCTCTTCACATCACGTTATTTGTACTGCTATAGGCCATAGACTTTAATGCCTTCCAAGTCTCAAAAAGATTTCGAGGATCGACCCTTAGTTCTCCATTGAAAAACTTGGAGATCAGCCTTTCTATTTTTTTTGACCTTTTAAAAATAAAAATGCCACGTCCAGAATTGTTTTCGACTTTTATGATAGGGACTCCAGATTGTTTTATAACAGTGGCAAGGTAAATATCTCTGGTGGAAAAATTGGTAGGATCCTGCGTGCTGATTTTCATAAGAGCTTTTTTCATAATAATTTTATCTCCTTAATTACTTTAGTTAATAAAAAATTCTACCCAGCACCTACTATTTACACCTCCTCCCTCGTTACTTTAATATGCAATACTTTTAATCTTCCAAGGATTAATTTTTAACTCCTCCCTCCAATAAGTTAAGATAGAATAAAGCGTGTCATCAATACTGTATAAAGGTTCCCACCCTGTCAGCTTTCTAAACTTTGAAGAATCTGGAATCTGA
>Ga0080013_1004171_pt1 | contig 14405 bp, 14 predicted proteins | sample ETNvirenome_6_85_FD_69236 | JGI IMG/M metagenome (GOLD analysis project Ga0080013, IMG submission 69236) | Marine viral communities from the Pacific Ocean - ETNP_6_85 (SPADES assembly) (version 2) | ecosystem: Environmental > Aquatic > Marine > Oceanic | place: Pacific Ocean | collected 2013-06-19
CCCTTCATGTCTATAACATCTTTCGACGTATCGGTTGTTCCTGCAGCAGGCCTAATGGAAAAGAAAAAAGCAAAACTCTCTATCATTCTTCATGATCGCTCACGCTTACATGAGATAGCTGAGCTGATTCGGCCAGAAAACTACGGAACCAATGAGCTTTTAATAGAGTACGGCTGGTCACATCCAGATGCCACTGGAAGAAATGTTTACGGAAAATTTCTTAATGCCATGAGACAGAAGGAAAAGTTTGCTGTCGTGAACTCCTCGTTTAGCATGGGAAATAACGGTGAGGTCAATATTGATTTAGACTTGTTCGCCAAAGGAAATATACACTCCGAAAGAACATCCATCTTTCAAAGTAAAAACTTAAAGGATGCTGGGGATGCCATAGGCCAGATCACAAGCAAAATTAGAGAAACTCTCAAGGAGCGTGCCAAAGGAAAAATGAGAAAAGATATATCTGCGCTCGTCAGTCTGGACGAGGGACTTATGAGCAATTCAACTGTTTTCGTCCCCGATAAAGTCCAGGAGCTTTTTACAAACTTTTCCAAAGAGTCTGAACAGGTGGCTAGCCAGGGCAAAGATAAGGGTGAAGTACTAAAAGCTCTCAAAGAACTCAAGAAGGCAAGCACCGAGTTTGAGACAAAGAAGAAGGATATCGTTAAAGCATGCAAAGAAGAGGTCTTGAAAAACACTATTGATCCGTTCTTACCCAGCGACTCTGAGAAGTTCGATGCGAAAGCAGCTCTAGATAAATCAACTGTGAAAGATGCAAAATTCATTTCTATTGGAAAGCTGTTCACTAACTTTGTTGCGAGGCCGCTGGCAGCAACCGGAAACTTTTCAGAAGTCCAGCTAATGTTCTACGGCTTCAGCTCAGAATCAGGATTCCAAGGAGATAAGATCGATAACCCTTTGGGAAAGTACTCTATAGACCAGTTTCCGGTAAAACAGGCGGAGTTTGAATCCGCGCTGAGCTTTATGATTCAAAATTCAAGAGGAACCGACATATCTATTTCAACTTTTATGGGATGGATGATCAAGAACTTTATCCAATACCCGTTCAGTCCTCTTTCAGACGTGACAGCTCCAGCAGATGTGTATGCAGCGATTACTGAAAAAGGTAGAACCCTTGCCTCTGATGAAAAATCCATCAAGGAACAGTTTAGAGATTTGACGAAGACCTTCAGGGCGCCAAAGATACAGGTCATGTTTGAGACGTTACCCAAGGTAGGACAGGGCGGGGAATCAAAGCAGGCTGCTGATAGCGCGTCCATACTGAGGATTCACGTCTACGACAATCACAATGGAAGGCAGTCTTCATTTATCAAATTGCTCCAAGGGGGAAGCGATACTCTGTCTACCATCAAAGGCCTAAATAAAAACCTGTCAAAATCTTACAACAAAGATGAAAAGAACGCTCTGACAAATCAGCTAGCAAAGATCGAACAAGCAGGCGGAGGTTTAGTTAAGAAGACTAAGGGCAGCAATGAGTGGACACTGGGCATGTCGTTTAAAGATCTAAAGAAGATCATAACACAGGGATTCCCGACGATAACCTACGGTGCGGAAGGGTCAATCATCACGTCAGCTAGGTTCGCTTCCATTCAAAGCTCAGGTTACAAGAATGTCCAGCTTAAGAGATACGGCAACGCCCCGTCCAGAAATGCAAAGGGAACGCAGCCAAACGGCCTTCCTCTACAAGTGCAGCCGGCTGATGCAAGCCTAACCATGCTTGGATGCCCTATCATTCGCTACGCACAGCACTTCTTTGTGGACTTTGGAACAGGCACGTCTGTAGATGACGTCTATTATGTCAAGACAGTCAACCATCGGATCGCTCCTGGCACTTTCACGACCTCAGTTAGCTTATACAACAGAAATGCCGATGGACAGTTCGAAAGCTTCTTGACGATGTTGAACAAAGCCGAAAAGCTAGTCGAGGGCGCCAAAAAAGACACCTAATACATCCAGGCTCATCTAACTGTATGATAGATGCATGATATGCGTCAACAAAAGTATCCTAGGTACCGACCTTCATCTTCTGACCGATTTTGAGCTAGAGACAAAGTGGGTAAATGAACCCCCAGATGATTGCATGCCTTTCGGATTTGAAAGTCAGGGCACGCTAGATGTCGTTTCAACCCTCACGGGAATAGAGATACCGACGACGCCTGACTCAAAATATGTCAGGTCTTTTAAGCACACCGGCATAAAATCAATAGCTTGGCCTCAAGCTCTACCTAAAGCGCAGTATAAGAAGTACTTCCAGAGTGTCCAGGATGCAATCAGGGAAAATCTAAAGTCCGATCAATACGAATACTTTAAAAACAGGGTTTCTAGGCAACAGAAGCTAATCTCGTCATTGCAGCAGGCTCTTATCGATGAGAAGATTTTCGCTCGAAGGTACAGGGATCCCACTACTGTCAATAAATCTGTCTTGACGACCTTTACTCCCATGAAAGGCAAGGCCAAGAAAGTTGACTACAACCTTACAGGAACTAACACGGGCAGACTTACCGTTTCGGCCGGCCCACAGATCCTCACTCTCAAGCGTGAGATGAGAGATGTCTTGACCTCACGATTCGAAGGTGGCAAGATCATGCAGTTTGATTACGTCAGCCTGGAACCTCGCGTTGCACTCATTCTATCTGGGCAGGATCCTGAGAAGGATATCTACACCGAGCTCTGCAAGAAAGTGCTGGACGGCAAGTACGGCCGACAAACCGCAAAGTTACTGACTATCGCCACGCTTTACGGTATGGGCGCCCGCCGAGTCAAAGAGCTGCTAGGTGTGAGCAAGCACAGCGCGATGGAGGTGCTCAAGAAGCTGGAGATTTTCTTCGGGGTAGGGGAGATAAAAGCCCACTTAGAGGAGGAAGCAAAGGGCGGATTCATAAAGAACTACTTCGGTAGAAACATCCGAGTACGTAATGACGCTTCCCATGTTCTCTATAATAACTACATACAATCCTCAGCGATGGATGCTGCCCTAGAAGGGTTCTACAAGATCGTGCAAGGCGTAGCTGAACAAGGCCACCAGTGCGTTCCGCTTTTCCTGTTGCATGACGCCATTATTTTTGACTGCCACCCGGAGTGCTTTGACAAGCTAGGGGATATAATGAGCCCAGGACAAACTTTGTCCGCGTTTGACTCGTGTCTTTATATGGGCGCGGAGGAGTTGTGATGGATTTAGATATCGAGACTATGCAGGCTAATTACGAGAAGTTCCAAGCCCTGACTGAAAAGACAGGTAAAAGAGCTGAGAACCTCAAAGCGTTGATCGACCGCCTAGGTGATCGCTTAGTGATGTGCCCCTCGTCTGAGAGAAATGAGTATTTTAATTCTTATCCGGGAGGACTTCTGGATCATGCCCTCAAGATCCTAGAGTCTAGCTATAAGATTGCCAAAGGATGCGGCATTGAGGTGTCCAATGAGTCAGTTATTTTATGCTCACTGTTTTGTTTGATTGGGAAGGTTGGTGATGAGAAGCATGACTTCTACTTACCGCAGGATAATAATTGGCGCAAGGAGAACTTGGGGGAGAACTACAAGTTTAATGATAAACTGCCCCACATGAGGACAACCCACCGCAGCCTTTACCTGCTCCAGAAGTTTGGGGTGGAAGTAAGCTACGAGGAGTGGATGGCGATTCTGTTGGCAGATGGTCTCACAGATGATACACGCCTCTACTCTATGCGAGAGCCTTCCCTAGCACTTGTGATCTCTTCAGCTAACAAGCTGGTCCAGGCACGTTCAAGAGAAGATAGCCTGCCAGTTCCCTTCTAAGTCCATACTTATCTACATGGCCAAGCTAGTGAAGCGTTTTAGACCCAAGTATATTAAGCGACTCCGAGATCGCCCATCCGGTATTGCACAGACTGGCGCGCACGGAACGTCAGCTCGACAGAACCCACCCGATATTCATCGGCTTGGTTGGGCCCCGAGGCCTTTTCCTAGGACAGGATTAACGGGTGAACCGAATAGCTCGATAATGGGTCGAATGGGCACCGGATCACTCTCAGTATACACTGATGTTGATCGAGAAGAGTATGAAGATCAGTCAGGAATGCCAGGCAAAGGCGGAAACTACAAGTTTGGTATGTCTAGACATTATGTCAACAAAGGCGGAGGAAAATCGATGATAGGTTTACCTATGGGCGTTATTCAAGAAGAAGAGCTTAGAACGATTATTGCAAGTATTATTGCTGAAATGAAAGACGACTCGCCGGATAAAAAGGCTTTCACAGATGAGATCATGCGCAGCCAAGAAGGTGACGATGATATCGAAGAAGAAGAAGAAGTTGATGAGCAAAATGTAGCTGCAAATGTGGCCGGATATACGCTTCCCTTGGGCATGTCAAATAAAGGCCCCGATGCCCCTCCCCCTTGGGCAGCATATGCCAACGCTATAGGCGGCACACCCGTGCAGGTTACCGGCGGTAAAACTCTCAAAGTGCGCCGAATGAAAAAGCCAAATTTGGCTTGAACATCCTTATACACTAGGTTAGAATACTCCTGTACATGAACGGTACAAGGAGAAAACATGGCTATCGATTTTGACGCGATTCGTCGTAAAGTTGCACAACTTTCAGGCACTGCTCGTAAAGGCTCTGCATTCTGGAGACCGGAAGAGGGCGATCACACAGTTCGCATTGTGCCTTATTCCGATAATGACGGACAGCCCTTTAAGGAGCGGTGGTTCTACTACAACGTAGGAGAGAACCGAGGTATCCTGGCACCTAAACAGTTTGGCAAGCCCGACCCCATTCAGGAGTTGATCAATAAGCTTCGCGACGAAGGTTCTCCCGAGTCGGCTGAGCTTTGCAAGCGACTCTATCCCAAGATGCGCGGATATGCGCCCGTGGTCGTACGAGGCGCGGAGGAGAAGGGCGTACAGCTGTGGTCCTTCGGCAAGATGGTATATCAAGACATCCTCAATATCATGCTTGATCCTGACTATGGTGACATCACTGATCCTTTAGAAGGTCGCGACATTAAGGTCTCACTATCTAAGCCCCCAGGACAGCAATGGTCTAAGACCTCTGTGATGCCTCGAGGTAAATCTACCAAGCTTTCTTCCAAGACAAAGGAGATTGAGGATTGGACCTCCAATATTCCTGATCTGGATGAAATCTACAAGCTCGAGTCCTACGAGGAGATCGAGAAGAAGGTTAATGACTGGCTGAACGGTTCTACGATGTCAGAGGAAGATGGAACTACCCGTACTGCCACAGTCGCAGCTACTACCAGCGAAACCAAGCCTGACACCGAGAGCAAATCCTACAACTCCCTTGATGACGCATTCGCTGACCTTCTCGGGGATTAGGATAAGCAATGGCCAAGAAGACTGTAGGGAAAAAGTCTGAAGGATCCGACGACTTCACAGCAGACCTCATTAAGTCACTTAATAAGGGCCACGGCAGCAGAATTGCCTATAACCTTAGCATTGATGAGTCACCGACACATGTGAAAGCATGGGTATCGACCGGAATCAGGCAACTTGATTACATCGTTGCCAATCGAAAAGGTGGAGGTCTCCCTTGTGGTAGGATCGTTGAGATTTTTGGGCCGCCTTCGATCGGCAAGTCCCACATCGCCTACCAAATAGCTAGAAGTACCCAGACCATGGGCGGCATCGTAGTCTATATTGATACGGAGAATGGTACTTCTGTGGAGAATTTAGGTCTCCTAGGAATTGATGTCTCTAAGCGGTTTGTGTTTATCGAGACAGCTTGTACTGAGGAGGTGTTCGCGGTCGCTGAGTCTACCATTATGAAGGCTCGGGGTCTGAACAAAGATGTTCCTATTACCATCATTTGGGATTCAGTCGCTGCATCTTCCCCCAAAGCGGAGCTTGTAGGTGACTATGATAAGGACTCGATCGGCCTGCAGGCTCGTGCAATCTCGAAGGGCATGAGAAAGATCACGCAGGTGATTGGAAGCACGAACACGCTTTTCATTGCTTTGAACCAGACGAGAACGAAGATCGGTGTGATGTATGGTGATCCAACAACGACGCCGGGTGGTATGGCACTTCCTTTTCACTCTTCAACTAGAATCAAGTTAGGTGCAGGTTCTCCTATTAAGAATAAATCGGGTGACGTAGTTGGCATTAACGTTTGGGCCAAAACCATTAAGAATAAGGTAGCACCGCCCTTTAGGACATGTCACTTTGAGATCCATTTTGGCGTAGGAGTGAAGGAGCATGAGCAGATAACTGATCTACTCCGATCTTCTGAAGATGTTTCCGCGAATGGAAAGAACTATTCTGTGGAAGGATCCGGTGCCTGGAAGACATTAACAGTGTCAGATGAGAAATCGGGTGAGGTGCTACTTGAGAAGAAGTTCACTAAGAGCGGCATGGAAGACCTCTTAAAGGATCCTCAATATATGGAGCATATCGAGACGATGCTGCAACATATTCTCGTGAAGAAGTTTGAGGGAAATCCTGATTTTGATACCGGCTCTTATGAGGAGGTTCGTGCTGTGGCAATGGATATTGCGGAGTCAGATCTAAATTGAGCACTTTTATCAGGGTGAAGAGAGAACATTCCGATGCAGTTCTGCCCAGCCAGGATGTGGGAGATGTAGGGTGGGATCTTAGCTCAGTAGAAGCCGGATTTATTCCGCCTGGACAGGTTCGGATCGTGCCCACAGGATGGATTCTGTCAGAGAATCCCCATGATGATGATCCCCACAAGAAGATTCTCCTTAAGATTGAGGGCAGAAGCGGTTTAGCAATGAAACACTCAGTTTTTCCAGTTGGCGGGATTATTGATCCTAGCTATCGGGGGGAGATTGGAGTGATGCTTTATAATGGCGGGGAACGACCATATCAATTTGAAAAGGGAGATAGGGTTGCACAAATCGTCATTTATAGTGTGCACGGAAAGTCTCTGAGTAGTAAAACTGCTTTTATAGAGGCAGAAGTTGTGCACCCAACAGAGCGGGGTGATAAAGGCTTTGGCTCCTCAGGAAGATAGACCGGTTCTTATCTTTGACGCGATGAATCTATTTCTTCGTGTCTACGCAGCGAACCCATCAATCAGTCAGCACGGACACCATGTTGGGGGCGTTGTCGGCTTTCTTAAGTCGATGCGCAACATCATTGATCGATTTTCTCCTCGCAAGATTTTTGTCGTATGGGAGGGCGGAGGTTCTTCAAGGAGAAGAGCCATCTACCCAGATTATAAGAAGGGTAAGAAACCTGCAAGAATGAATCGCTTTTACGAGCAAGACATACCTGACACCCAGCGGAATCGCAATAAGCAGATCGCTGCCCTTATCTCCATGATGAAGAACCTGCCCATCTGCCAGGTATATGTGGGTGATTGTGAGGGAGATGATGTCATAGGGTATCTTTGCAAATATAAGCTCCGGAACGAATCAAAGGTAATCATCTCCTCAGATCAGGATTATTATCAGCTTTTAAATGACAAGACACGGATCTTTCGTCTCGGGCGCAAGGAGATCGTGAGTTATGAGGATATACTGGGCTTAGTGGGAGTGAGTTCGAATAACTACTGCATTGCTAAAGCGGCAGTGGGAGATAGCTCTGACAACATCTCTGGAATTAAAGGCGCTGGATACAAGACGATGGCCAAGCGATTTTCCTTCCTGGCTGATGATGAAGAAGCTGATATTAAAAAAATATTTGAGTATGCGTCTGCACACGCAGAGGGAAAAATTAAGATCTACCGAGAGATAGCAAACAACTTTGAGTTATTGGAACGTAACTGGCGTTTGATATATTTAGATTCGCGTAATTTAGCGGCGAATCAGGTGAATCAAATCGAACACATCGTAGATACATTTGAGCCCAAGAGGAATAAGATCGGAATGATGAGAGATCTGATTGCTGAAGGCATCCAAAACTTCGACGTTGAATCGCTTTTCCTTAGCTTTACTTACCTAGATTAAGAGGTTACACGTGACACAAGAGTCCGGTATTTCGTTTGCGTCGTATGGGAAAGATTTCCAAGAAAAAATTGTTCAAGGTCTATTGACAGATAGACTTTGGGCTGAACAGATGGCTGAGGTGATCGATGTTGAGTTCTTTGATCTGAAATACCTTAGATTTCTGGGTGATCGTTACTTTTCCTATCACCGAAAATACAAGGATTTTCCCACTCTGCCTCTGCTTGTCTCTATCATCCGCGATGACCTAAAGACAGGCAATGACACTATTCTACGAGATCAGATTGTTGATTATCTGCAGCGGATCCGACATAATCCCAGCATGGGTGATCTAGAGTATGTAAAAGATAAGGCTCTTGATTTCTGTCGTAAGCAAGCATTCCGAGGAGCATTAGAGGAAGCAGTTGATCTCATCCAGGTAGATAAGTTTGATTCTGTAATGGATTTGATGCGCAATGCCCTCGCAGTTGGAACGACGCCTTCTGTTGGTCATGACTTCTTTGAGGATATGGACGCGCGCTTCATCCGAGTGAATCGGTCACCCATTCCAACAGGCATCACCCAAATTGATTCAAAGGACATTCTCAATGGCGGCTTAGGTAAGGGAGAGATCGGCGTGATCACCGCACCCACCGGTGCAGGTAAGTCTCATATGCTAGTGAGCTTAGGTTGTGCTGCTCTTCGAGCAGGCTTCAACGTGATTCACTATACTTTTGAGCTCACAGAGACAGCCACAGGACTTCGTTATGATTCCAATTTATGCCAAGTACCCAGCAATCAGATCGCTGATCGCCATGAGGAGGTAAGAGAGTATTACTCGGGGAAAACGAAAGATCTCGGTAAGCTGATGATCAAAGAGTATCCTACTGGAGCCGCCGGCGTCCAGACTCTCCGATCTCACATTGAGAAATTAAGTCTAAAAGGGTTTATTCCCCAGATTCTTATAGTTGATTATGCAGATATCATGCGCTCATCTCGGCAGTATGATTCCATGCGACATGAACTGAAGAAGGTATACGAGGATCTTCGCAACCTTGCGATGGAGAAGTGCCTTCCTATCTGGACAGCATCTCAATCTAACCGTGAATCTGCAAATTCAGACATAGTTGGATTAGAGAACATGTCAGAATCTTACGGTAAGGCACAGGTGGCTGATGTGGTGATCTCCATCTCTCGCAAACCTTCGGAGAAAGCTGAGGGCTTTGGCAGACTTTATGTTGCCAAAAATCGTGCCGGCCGAGATGGGATCGTGTTTCCGATTAAGCTCAATTCTGCAATGAGTACTTTTAGTATCTTAGAAAATGCTTCTGAGATGACAATTACACAAGCGAAAAAGAAGAACGAGGATGAACTCAAGTCACTTTTACAGAAAAAATGGAAACAGGTTAGTAAAATTGAGGTAGAAAATAAAGAAGCTAAGACGGAAGGTGATGCGTAGATGGCAACCTACGATCAGGTTTTCAGTGAGAGCCTAGAGTATTTCGGCGGTGATGAATTAGCGGCGTCAGTCTTCGCGACTAAGTATGCGCTTCAAGATACCCAGGGAAATTTTCTCGAAACTACCCCTGATCATATGCACCGCCGGCTGGCTCGAGAGTTCGCTCGCGTGGAAGAGAAGTATGATAACGCGATGCCCGAGGAGGAGATATACAACCTCTTTAAAGATTTTAAGTATGTTGTTCCCCAGGGCTCACCCATGTCTGGCGTCGGCAATCCGCACCAGATCCAGTCACTTTCTAATTGCTTTGTAGTGGATTCACCGGAGGATTCCTACGGTGGAATCCTAAAAGCAGACCAAGAACAGGTCCAGGTAATGAAGCGCCGAGGGGGAGTAGGTTTTGATATCTCTACCATCCGCCCCAAAGGTTTGAATACTTCTAATGCTGCTAAGACAACCGATGGTATCGGGGTGTTTATGGAGAGATTCTCCAACTCCTGTCGGGAAGTGGCTCAAGGCGGCCGCCGCGGCGCTCTCATGCTTACTATTTGCGTCCACCATCCTGACATTCGAACCTTTATTACTATTAAGCGTGATCTTTCGAAGGTGACAGGTGCAAACATTTCTATTCGTCTAACGGACGAGTTCATGAATGCTGTGGAGAACGAGGAAGATTATGAGATTCGTTTTCCGGTGGATCGTGACGAAGAGCGAATCGTGTCTGATCACATATCTGCTAAGGAAATTTGGGATGAAATAATTGAGTCAGCACACGGTTCAGCGGAACCTGGTCTTCTCTTTTGGGATAATGTTCTTAATTACACGCCTGCTCAGATCTACAAGGACGACGGATTTCATACCATTAGCACTAATCCCTGCAGTGAGATTACTCTGTCTGCTTATGATAGTTGTAGGCTTCTATTGCTCAACCTTACGTCTTTTGTGGAGGATCCTTTTACAGAAAACGCGAGGTTCGATTACGAGCTATTTAATAAATACTCGCAAAAGGCACAGCGCCTGATGGACGACCTTGTTGATCTTGAGATCGAGTGTGTAGATCGTATCATTCAGAAGATCAAACGTGATCCTGAGTCTAGGGATGCAAAACGTGTTGAGATGGATCTCTGGCGCAAGATTCGAGAGGCAGCACTCAATGGAAGACGTACTGGATTAGGTGTGACAGGTCTCGGAGATACTCTTGCTATGCTTGGGTTGAAATATGGTTCTCCCGATAGCATTCGTGAAACTGAGGATATTTATCGAACTCTGGCAATTGCTGCTTATAAGTCATCTTGCATGCTTGCCAAAGAACGAGGCACATTTTTAGTGTATGATTTTGTGAAGGAGGAGGGGCATCCGTTTATGGAGCGCCTCTTTAAAGCCCACCCACAGTTACGACATTTACATAGAAAACACGGTAGACGCAATATTGCCTTAACCACAACGGCTCCTTGCGGAAGTGTCTCCACCTTAACACAGACCACATCCGGGATTGAACCTGCGTTCATGCTTAAGTACACACGAAGGAAAAAGATAAACACTAATGACCCAGAAGCTGAAGCGGATTTTGTAGATGCATTGGGTGATAAGTGGCAGGAGTTTGATGTCTACCATCATAATTTCAAGACCTGGATGAATGTTACTGGAAAACATAGTATTGAGGAAAGCCCTTATGCGGGAGCCACCGCTAATGAGATCGTGTGGGAGTCAGCTGTAGATCTTCAAGCTGCTGCACAAAAGTGGGTGTGCCATGCAATCAGTAAGACTATTAACTTGCCCGGGGATGTCACAGTTGATGATGTTAAAAAAGTGTACTGGCAAGGCTGGAAGAAAGGTCTTAAGGGAGTAACCGTGTATCGGGATGGTAGTCGATCTGGAGTTCTGGTGTCTAATGATACCGCAGCAAAGAACAAAGCTGATTTTGATGAGACACCAGCACCTAAGCGACCAGAAACTCTTAAATGTGAAATCCATAATACATCTATTCGAGGTGAAAAATGGACCATCATCATGGGGCTAATGGACGGCAAACCTTACGAGATCTTTGGCGGAATGGCCAATAAGATTGAGATCCCGCGATATTACAAAAAAGGAACACTCACCAAGCGTCCTAGAAAGACCAAGAACTCCATCTATGATCTTAGATTTGGTCATGAGGGAGATGAGTTCTGCATCAAGGATGTTGTAGAGGTATTCGATAATCCCAATTACTCAGCATTCACCCGAACCATTTCACTCGCACTTCGGCATGGAGCTCCTGTTTCCTTTATGGTTGAGCAGCTTCAAAAAGATAAAGAGGCAGACATGTTCTCATTCTCCCGTGTTATTGCACGAGTTCTCAAGAACTATATCGAGGATGGAACCTGGGCATCCGAAAAGACATGTGATACTTGTCATGCTGAAGGCACACTAATCTATCAAGAAGGTTGTGTTACTTGCATGAGTTGCGGCACTGGTAAGTGCGGCTAAGATAAAAAGAGGTAAATTTGAAGAAACAGGTCAAGATTGACGGTCGCATCAGCGAAGTAAAGTTAGTACACAACCCCATCGTAGTTAGGGTTAATAAGTTCACCGAAGACGCAGCCAAGAAGTTTACGGCTGATATGGCGCAAGCTCACAATTCAGGTCAGCAAATTATTCCCATAGTTATCGATTCCTACGGCGGCCAAGTTTACTCACTGATGTCAATGATCGCTGACATTAAGAGTGCAGATCTTCCGGTTGCTACCATTGTGGAGGGTAAGGCGATGTCCTGCGGGGCTGTACTTTTCACGTTTGGAGCAGAAGGACATCGTTACATGGCAACTGATGCCACAGTGATGATCCATGACGTTAGCTCATTTACTAGGGGAAAAGTGGAGGAGCTTAAGGCTGATGTTGCAGAAGCCGATCGTCTTGACCAGCGGATCTACGTCATGATGTCTCAAAACTGCGGGAAAAGAAGTGACTACTTTAAGAAAATCGTCCACAAGAAAGGTCATGCCGATTGGTTCCTGGATGCAGAGGAGTGCAAAAAGCACAACATCTGCAATCACATCCGAGTTCCGTCATTCACTGTGAATATCGACGTGAATATGGAACTTGATTAGAAGATTAATACTGTCTGCTGCTTTTATCTCCGGGGTTTCCTGTGATACACGCAAGATCGTAGAAAGCAATAATTATGATTACGGTGCTCATCCCATTCGTGTAAATTACTCTCTTGATGACATTCAAGCCTTTTCCCTCGATGACAGCTTTGTCTTGGGTCATCTCTCCGACGAACAGCTGATAAATGCTGCCACAATCATGGAAGCGCCCAAGGACAAAGCTTTCGATATCTCCACCTTGCTAGCAATCGCCTTCCGCGAGTCGGCATTTAAAACTGACCTTATTTCTAAGCAGGGTGATGTCGGCGCATTTCAGATCAACGCCCGCTGGTGGTGGAAGAAGCTGGGTTACAAATCACGAGCTGCGTTCACAAAGGCAAACCAGGATGTCGCGACCAACACTCGGAACGCCATCGAGATTCTCAAAAAATTCAAAAAATTTAAAAGCTGCCGAGGAGATAACCTTTTTGCCTGCTATAATGGAGGGCCAGGATGGAGGCTCTCTAAAAATGTAGAAAAGATCAAAGCTTACCAGAAACGTGTGATCCGTGCAAGATATTTAATTAAGCGTCACATGAAGCGCTGGAAGCGGGATATCAGTAGTGAGCAAGGTAGATCACCCTAGACATTACAATGAGGGTAAGATCGAGGTAATCGATGTTATCGAGGACTGGGATCTTGGGTTCCATGACGGTAATGTTATCAAGTACGTTCTTCGTGCAAAATTTAAGGGTGATGAGATACAAGACCTAGAAAAAGCAGTATGGTATTTAAAGAGATATATTAAGCTTCGAAAGGAAGCTCATGAGCGAGAAAATGAGGAACAGACTGCGACTTGGCGCCCTGGCTGTGGTAATTACATCGCTAGTGATACCGAATCCGGCGATTGACGCCATCTCCCGCATAGCCCTTATCGGACTTTTTGCCGACTGGGCATATCAACTATATAAACGTTCATAAAACTTAGTATAATACTTTCATAGGAGCTTTAATATGGCTAAGAAAATTTATCGCCTGGATGATGAAGTTGTCGCTGAGGTTGCACGTTCTCTACAAAGGGCGCTTTTAACGGGAACTGACATCGTGGATCATATTCGTGCTATCGAACTTAATGTCGGTCGAGGAACGGACAAGATCCTTCTCAGCCCAGAGTATCTCGATCGTACCCAGACAAACGACCAGCGAATGGTCGACGAAGCTGACGAACTATCCTTCGAAAATAACGAGTAAAATGGATCGCCTCGCCCAGATATTTCAACTGCAAGAGTCATTTATGCAGGTCCTCTCCGATAATAAGGAGAAGCTTCCAGAATGGCCGGTAGATCCGTCTGATAAAAAGGCACAGCAGTTTATAAGGGATATTATCCATCGAGGCACAGAGGAGGCTTTCGAAGCTCTCCTCCACCTTAAGAACTGGAAGCCTCACAAGCACACCGAAGTCAAAGAGTTTAATCGAGCTGCATTTCTCGAGGAAATGGTAGATGATTTTACCTACAAGCTTGAAGCACTTATTTTAATGGGATTCAGCCCCGATGAGTTTTTTGACTCTTTCTGCCAAAAGAATGGCAAGAATGTTAATAGAGTAAAAGGCGATTACTAGTAAGTTGTCTCGTCTTCTGCATATTTAATTTGCAAGGAGACAGGCAATGGGTGGAATACGCGGTCAGCAAATTAGAGACGAGACGATTGAGTCCGTCGATTTAGCATCAGGATCAATCAAGGTAGGCGAGCTAAACGCCGACGCAGTATCAAATCAAGCAACTATCGATTCAGTTGACACAACCAATGATATGCTTCTTATCTATGATGCTAACAATGATGCTCTTAAGAAAGTGGCACCTACCAACCTAGGCGTAGGCACCGCATCTCCTGGGGGCTCTGATACTCAAGTTCAATTTAATGACGGATCATCTTTCGGGGGTGACTCAGGCCTAACTTTTAATAAGACTTCTGGTTTG
>Ga0080013_1004172_pt1 | contig 14404 bp, 25 predicted proteins | sample ETNvirenome_6_85_FD_69236 | JGI IMG/M metagenome (GOLD analysis project Ga0080013, IMG submission 69236) | Marine viral communities from the Pacific Ocean - ETNP_6_85 (SPADES assembly) (version 2) | ecosystem: Environmental > Aquatic > Marine > Oceanic | place: Pacific Ocean | collected 2013-06-19
TTCTTGAAGCATTTACTTCAAGCCACCAACGAGTGCACCAGTTTCATCTCTAGCTCCTAAGGAGGAGTCAGCTGCAGGAAGAGTGCAGTTGGTTATATCGACACCAGGTTTGAGAGCATTGATACCTATCTCAGCTTCACATTGCTTAAAGAATTTACTGGCGTAGACCTGAATTGGGCAGCTCTCCCAAACTTCTTCGAAATGATCAATGTCAGCATTCTTTTTAGGCCAGAAGTTAAGAATAGTTTTATCGGTTGGCTCGATCCAGGATTTTGGAACAGCTATAGGTGATTTTTGTGTTTCGCCATATTGTTCAGCTCCAAAGGTTGGGGTCCAAATAACTGAGGCGCACATTCTTTCACCAAAGCCTTGAGCTGATGGTTCATTCATATATGTAGCGTAAGCTCCTTCTAATTGTTCTCTGAATTGAGAATACTTTTCGCAGAAGGCTCTTGATGCTCCACCATGCATAGAGATATAAAGAGGCTTCTTGTGAACAGGAGCTCCATTTTTATCGACTAGGTAGCAGAGGACTAAGCGTCTTCTTCTATAAGGAGAAGGTTGACCGGGATGATTTTCTTTCCATTGGTCATAGAGGTGATTGACTTCGTGGTATAAACCTTCAATCATGTTTCTTTCCTTCGAGTTCTCTACGAAGGTAATGTCATTTTTGTCGACTCCACGAAGAATAACTAAGCGTGGAGTTTTAAAGAAGATACCTTTTTCTTCAGTTCCATCAGATCCGAAGGTTTCGACGCGTTCGTCAGCTTCTGGGAAATCAGCAGGATCTCCATCCCATCCGCAGCGATCTGCATCTTTTTGTTTTAGGAATAAACCTGGCTCTTGTCTTTGAGCACGGTTTAGGACAATAAGCATGCCCAGCTCTCGCATTACGCGATCATATTTTGAGGTGTCTTTGAAACGGTCTAATACAGACATGGTTTTTTTGAGTTTGTTAAAAGGATAGCGGTGTTTTCAGTTTTTAGAAAGGGATGTCATCTTCTGCAGGTTTGGCAATAGCCTGCTGAAGAGGGGTTTCAAAAACCTCTGATGGTGCCCCTGTTAGTACGTTTGTATTCTTAGGTCCATCTTTTCTAAATGCTTCTTTACATTTTTTTTGATAATTTTTTTTGATATCTAATTCATCTCCTTTTTTGAGATCTTCTTCGGCAAACACTTTGAAGTTATCTCCAAAGGACGATGCCTGATTACTTTTTATTGTGATTCTGTATTCACAGCGCCGAACACCATCTTTATTGGTGTAAGTATTGAAGTTAATTTTTCCACCTATGGCAATTTGACGTCCTTTGAAAAGGAGTACTTTTAAACGTCTGCAATCATCATTCCATGCTGCAATTTTGAAAGCAACATTGAGGTTATTTGGTGCTGCAACATTTAAAAATTTCTGCTCTGACCCAGGGCATACAAGTCCAAAGTTGATGACATTAGAGTTGTTTTGAGATTCTATAAAACCACAAGCCCCTGCAAGATCAACTCGATTTTTTTTAAGTTCTTTATTAGCAGCTTGAAGTGCACAGGTAGGTATTACATACAATCTGTCATCGTAAATTTTTTCTTCCTCTTGTTTCTTATTCATATGTCTTTTGTAGACCCGGCCTTCTATAAGTAGATTTGTGCCTACTTCAAAGACACCTTCTTCACAGCTCCTTTTTGCTGCAGGATTAGGAACGATGAAGATTGGTATATCTGGTTTTGAGTTACCGTTTTTATCTTGGTCTGGGATTACGCAACGCAAGGCTTTGAGACCGTTGAAGGTTTCTACGTGTCCGGTGTACGTGGCGCATGCAGTGAGGATGTTCATAGTTACTTGATGAGGTTTTTTTCTAAGCGATCCTGAATTTCTTCTAGGATAGCTTCAATTTGGTGATCTACATAGTCTCGGATAGTGATGAAACCATCTTCTAATTTAGAAAGTTCCTCAATTGACATGTCATTGAGAGCCTTTTTCTTTTTAGTGCTAGGAGGCATTAGATATTTATATGCCTAAGGACTGTACTTGGATAATTTAAAATAAACAATAGATATTAATTAAAAGAGTAATGAGTACTGTAGATCCTTATGCAAATAGGAGGAGATGGAATCCACAGACTGGACAGATAGAAGTCAATATGGGTGGGCCTACTCACAATTGTTTTGCACCTCCTTGTCCTCAGCCAGCTGATAATTGGACGTCGGAGCCTAAACAACCATGGGAGATGAGTGTGGATCCTAAAGAACATTGGAAGACTATAACTGCTGTTATGGATGGAGCAGGTTATGGACCTGGAGGGTTTCAGATTCCTGGTGGGGAAAATCACCCTGGAAGTTTTGAGACGATGGAACTAAACACTAACAAGCATGGCTTCCCTAATCCAGATGGAACTTGGGGGACAAGGGAGACTCTTCCTTGGGATGGTACTCCAAGCCCTATTCAGCTTCTATCTGGAGGAACTCAGGTAGCTGGAATTTTTAGTCCATTCAATCCTAAAAATTGGTTTGGGCCAAATCAATCAGTTGGAGAACAAGTTCAGCAAGGTACATATAATCCTGAAGAACCTGCTGTTAGTCCTATGGATACGTTTCTTAGGGGCACAAGTAATAGGAATAAGCAATTACAGGAATTGATGAATGATCCTAGTTGGTAATTAAATCCTAGGAATTTTATTTAATACAGGAGCTAAATCTCTTTCTACAATTGTTTTAGTTTTCTCTGCAATATCATCCAAGATATTAACGTCAATATCCATGAATGGTGGAATGATACCAAGTATGCGAAGTAGTCCATCAACAAATAGTGCTAAACAAATAAATCCCAGAATCATACTAATAATTGTTGCTTTAAAGTTATGTTCTGCCATTGAGGCTTTGTCAATTTCTCTAGCTTCTTCTAGAGCAGCTGCAACCATTGCATCAACTTCTTTCTTTGTATAAAAGTCTCCAAAGATTGGTATATCGTGTTTATCCATATTTTTGAGAAATTTTACTTAGTGACTTTTTCCCTGTTTTAAGGGTAAAGTGTTGATATGCAAACACAAGATCCAGTTGAAACCTACTTTGAATGTATTGCTCAATGCTACCTCGATGATGAGGAGCAAAAATGCCTCACTCTTTGTGTAGAGACCTTGAAAGACGCTCCATCTCCAGATACACAAGAGCCTCTTTAGTTTCCTTCATAGATTCAGACATTTCTCGATAGCCTGTGCCGACATAAATTTGCCCTGCAACGACAGAGAGTGCCATGATTGACCAGAAGACATAGTACCAACTGGATTTGACCTGATGCTGGTTTTTCTTTTTCATTAGTGGGTTTCCATCCAATTTTTACCTTCTTTAGCTTCACCAGTTAGAGGACATCTCAGATTGTAAAATTCCCCAGCTTTACGGAATGCATTGATAGCTAAGTTTTTGTAGAGTTCTTCGAACTGGGGTTTAACAAGGGATTGAATCTCATCATGGATATGGGCAACGAAGGCAAAGTGACAAGCCCATCTTAAACCAGCTTCGTATAAATCTTGGTAGAGGATACATGTAGCTTTTTTAACTGCAATAGCACCTGTTGATTGTAAGAGTTGGTTTAGTGCTGAGTGTCTCGATCGAATTTGGAGGTGTCTACCATCTATTCCAGTTAAGTAGCCTCGTTTTATGACACGTTCATCAACTTTATCTTTTAATTGTTTAATAGCAGGTAAGTTTTTATAAAAAGTGTTAATAGTTTCACGTCCTAGTTCTTGCTGCTTATGTTCACTCAGCGTGATGTCAAGTATAGTACCTAATTTTTTCGAACCCGCTCCATAAAGTACGGCATAAATTAGAGTCTTCGCAAGTTCTCTTGTCTTCTTATCTATTTTTCCTTTACCATCAAATATGCCAAATAGTTTTGCATTATGAGTATGAATATCGAAACCTTCAGTGCTTACTAATTTTGCATACTCTCCTTCATCAAAGTAAGCTAATTGAGCACCTAAGCCACGGAGTTCGAGACCACTGGCGTCAGCCCCTATTAATAGCCATCCATTAGGAGCATAGAAGAGTGCACGACATTCGGCACCATACTTATGTCCTACTCTTGGAATTTGCGCCATATTGGGACCCCGATGGGAACAGCGTCCGCTGACACAAGCGTTGGTTATAACTGAGCCATGTATTCTTCCATCTTTATATTTTTGGCTATGTTTTAACCAGGCTTCTTTTCCTTCAGATATTTGACCTAATCTTTTGTTAAGTAGTTGATATTCCTCTAGAAGAGCAGCCTCTGGATATTTTTTACCCAAGATTTTAAGGACGTCATCATCAACCTTAACGTTCCCTTTTTCGGTTTTACTGAATCTAATTTCAGAGTAACGTTCTCGTAATCTATCGGCAGTTTGTTTACGCGAAGCGGGGTTAAACGTAGTGACTTTATCTTTGAGACGTTTACCTGTCTTGGTAGAGATCCTTTCTTCCGTAATGGGAGGGAAAACTTCTTGTAGTTGTTCATCAATTTCTGTATGTCGTGTTTTAAGAGTGTTAACCAGAGCAAATGCTGACTGTTCATTAAAGGGGAATCCATAATCCTCTTGTAAGGTCATTAACTTTGCAAAGGTATGTTCTAATTCGTAGCATCGAGGGTCTAATTCTTGAGATTTAAGGTACTCATAGAGCTCTAATGAGACTAGGGTATCATTTTCACAATATGTCTGCATTTCTGGCGTCCACTTATCCCATTTATTTGCCCCATCTTCAACTGGGAAATCCGATTTATTTACATTTAGTCTTGCACCCCAGGCCCCTAGAGAATGTTTTCCTTTATATTTAGACTCAATATGAGAGAACTTTTGCTCATCAACTGGTTCTAATTCAGGCCATAAGACACGACTCATGATGAGGGTGTCACAGATCAGGCAACTTTTCTTTTTTGTCAGTGTGGGATAGACCTTTACTAACGCTCTGAAGTCGAAGTTAATTAGGTTGTGACCGACAAGTAGATCAGCTTCTGAAATCAGATGGAGCCCACTAGCAATTGGTTCGTAGCCAGGTTTGTCAGCGCAGCTATAAACGTGGTTTGTGTCAATATCTCTGAGCACAAGGCTGTGTACTTTATCTAGCTCATGGACTAGACCATTAGTCTCACAGTCCAGTATTAACCTGAACATGAATCAATAGGAATGCTTATAAAGCTTTGCAATATTCACTATATCAAGATCTCCGACTAAGCCAAGTTTTCGGAATCTTTCATGTATGTTTTTAATAGCAGTTAAGTTTGGGAGACATAAAGCCCTATTTAGGCTGATGGGGCTTTTGACTTCTACGAGTTCTACTCCTTTACGATCTTTCGAGATACAAAGTACTTTCTGACTGTTAGGAGCACACAAGACGTATCCGGTATGCATGGTTCAATCCTTAATTGCATCGGCGTTAGGTATAGCTCGCATTAAGAAGATATCTAATGCAACATGAACAAGAAGAGGGACCATCTTAAATGCTTCTGGAGGTAGCCCTCCGAAGAGTGCATTAAGCTTGTCACTTAAATCAGTTTTATGCAGTTCTTCAAATTCGACCGATAGCATATTCGCTACATTAAGGAAGAAGTCTGCAGGTTCTTCTTCTTGATGTTTTAGTTGCTCTACAATTTCCCAGAGCTTAGGATCTGATTGAATCAGTTTTAGTAATTCTTCCACGATGACTTATCGAGTACGCCGCAAGTTTACAAGTTCTACATTCTATATCGATGATCAAATATGTAAAATTTGGTTTGATCCTGAAAAAGAATATAGAAAGGGTTATTGGTTTTGGAAGGTTGGGTTTGCTGTTGGAAAATCTAAACGCCAATTAAATGATTGGTTTCATGATCGAACTAATAAAAGAACTCGATCTATTCAGAAGAAAATAACTGGACGTACTGGGATGAAAGCGATTAGGAAAGGATTTAAAGAAGTGTTAAGATTGCGATGGTTAATCCAACCGGGTGACTGCATTGAGTTGGATTGCACCTCTGGTGATCCAGAAAGACAGTTTCGTGCTTGGAGCCGTTGGCATAAACATCATCCAGAGTGGGTTATTGATTACGACAAAAAGATATTTTATTGGTATCGACCTCCTTATCCTGATGATGCTGTTTGGAAGTCATTCGATATAGTTCCTATTGTGCCTGAGAATATCTACGGGAATACAATTGGCGACAGGTATTTTGACTGTTTTCGTGTTCAGCCTAAAGGAGGTAAGAAGGATATCTCTATGGACCAGACACTTGAGTTATTAGGTCAAGTTTTACCTAATTAACATGACGTTTGATGTTTATCGATCAGTGGATTTATATCCACATAAGTGTGGTGTACAACCCATTATCCATGGCTATCTAAGTAAATTTAAACCTTGGTATTTTGACGGTAAGACGGTTTGGTGGGGTATGGAATATGAGTTACGTAGTGAAGCAGAAGAGGCTGCTGAATTATTAAAGGATCAGCAGGGTTCAAAGATATAGCAAGTTTAGTATATCCGTTGGGCCGCAGAAGAACAGTGTCAGGCCCAAGGGGAGGCATAGTTTTTACTGTTTCCTGTGCCTAGCGAACGAGGACCTTACCGAGAGACAGCGGTGAGGCTCCCCCCCTCTAATTCTTAATATTTTTTTAATATTCAGTGTATCACTATAAACTGTATCAATTACTACTAAATCATTATAATTGAGTCATATACACACGGAGAGCACCATGAAGCGTCTTACCTATCGCGGTGTCGTTTACCAGAAGCCTGAAATTCCAGTTGATAAGAAGGCTGTTTCAGATGAGAAGCATACTTATCGTGGAATCAAGTTTCACTACGAACCCATCATGAAAAAAGAGGCTGTTTGACTAGAATAAGTTAAACATTCCTTTTTATCATGCAGTTCCCCTTTTTAGATTTATTAGAGGGGAACTGGCAAGATATTAAACAAGAGCTTGATAGTGTCCTCTTTGATGAAGTTAAGAAAGATAAGGACTACTTCAAACCTTGGCCCGAAAAAGAGATTTACCAAGGGAAGTGGGATGTCTTCGGTTTATATGCTTGGGATGAGAAGTTAGAAAAGAATTGTGAGATGTGTCCAAAAACCACTGAGTTGGTTGAGGAGATTCCTGGTTTAAAGACTGCTGGCTTTTCAGCATTAGCACCTCAGACTCATATCAAGCCACACCAAGGTTACGAAGAGAATCCAGTTCTTCGTGGTCATTTAGGTCTTATTATTCCAAAGCCCAGTGCAAGCTGTTGGCTCCGTGTAGATGATAAAAAGTACACTTGGGAGCCTGGGAAAGCTTTTGTATTTGACGATCATCTATGGCATGAAGCACATAATGAAAGTAATGCGTGGCGATTTATTTTGTTGTTTGATTTTTTGCGTTCATAATTTTGTCCTCTGTTTCTATTTGGGATTTGAGAATTTCTTTTATTAATTCATCACGTCTGTGTCTATTTGCAGGTTGAGCGAAAAAACTATCTTTGTAAATGATCTTTATCGCTTCCTGACTATTATCATGAGTCATCTGGTTCGCGTTTGTATTAGTAGTGCACGGACTAGATAAAGCTATTGCAGCGGTTAAAAAATACTTTAGGGTCATAAGCCTATCTAGCCCATGTAGACTTATGCTAAGCCATCTAACAGGCTTAATGATCTCTTAATCAATCATTATCATGAGCACAGCTATCCAGCAGAGGGAGCGAGACTCCGCACTGCTACAGGGATGGCCGCAGTTCACTGATTGGGTTACATCTACAAATAACCGTCTTTACGTGGGATGGTTCGGCGTATTAATGATTCCCTGTCTTTTGACGGCGACAACCTGTTTTATTATTGCTTTTATAGCTGCTCCTCCTGTCGACATAGACGGGATTCGTGAACCAGTCGCAGGATCTCTTCTCTATGGAAACAACATCATCTCGGGAGCAATTGTCCCCAGTTCGAACGCCATCGGCATGCATTTCTACCCAATTTGGGAAGCTGCGACGCTTGATGAGTGGCTCTACAACGGAGGGCCATATCAACTCATTATCTTCCACTTCCTCATTGGTATCTCTGCTTACATGGGACGACAATGGGAACTTAGTTATCGATTAGGGATGCGCCCCTGGATCTGTGTTGCTTACTCAGCACCAGTTTCAGCTGCATTCGCAATCTTTTTAATTTATCCGTTTGGTCAGGGGAGTTTTTCTGACGGTATGCCTCTAGGCATATCAGGTACATTTAATTTTATGTTTGTCTTTCAGGCAGAGCATAATATCTTGATGCATCCATTTCATATGTTGGGTGTAATAGGCATGTTTGGAGGAGCATTGTTCTCCGCTATGCATGGTTCTTTGGTTACTTCTTCCATTATTAGAGAGACTACTGAAATTGAGTCTCAAAATTATGGATACAAATTTGGGCAACCGGAAGAAACTTATAATATCGTTGCAGCACATGGTTATTTTGGACGTTTAATCTTTCAATATGCCAGCTTCAACAACAGCCGGTCTCTTCACTTCTTCCTCGCCTCATTCCCTGTGATATGCATTTGGTTCACTTCAATGGGAGTTTCTACTATGGCGTTTAATTTGAATGGGTTTAATTTTAACCAATCAATTTTGGATGCTGATGGGAAGGTGGTGCCTACTTGGGCTGACGTATTAAACCGTGCCAATCTTGGTATGGAGGTAATGCACGAGCGTAATGCTCATAACTTCCCACTTGATTTAGCAACAGCTGAAACAACTGAAGTTGCACTTGTTGCTCCGGCAGTAGGTTAACCTCTTCAGAGTTTCTCCTCTAATGTGCAAGATTAGACCTGGGGGTGGTTCCTCAGGTCTTTTTTTATAGTTAGTTCGGTTAAAATTAAAAGAACAATATTAGTTTAAGAATGTCTTATCAATATACCGATCCTTACGGGAACCCTCATGTTCGTGGGTGGGGGAATGATTTTACTGAGGAAGAGAGAAGAGAACGAGAGATTGGAGAATTTAATTGGAAGTCTCCAAATTACACAGGTCCAAAACAAGCTCCGGGTCGTACTAATCCTGAAGATTATATAATGGATGGTCCTGCGCCTGGAAGGGGTTACGCTGACGTTCAACCAGATCCTACATTCACTGGGAGCGATTGGTTAAATCAACAACTTCGTGGCAATAATGCTCAAGATTGGTTAAAGGACCTTCTTTTTAGGTCCACTGGAGCTAGTGGAGGGACCTTGGCGCAAGATTTATTTGGTGGAAATGTTGGAGCAGGTTCTTCTCCTGCTGCACTTGGATTTTTGCAGGAAGCCGGTAGTAAGTTAAAAGATTTTTTAAATAGAGGACCTTTCCCCGGTAGTGAAGACGATCCTCGCGATTCTCAAGGAACTACTTTAATAGATGGTAAACATCCTGGGGCAATTCGATTAGAGCAGAGAAATAGGGACCTCCAGTTTAAGCGTCCGATGTTCTAATTAATCTTCTATAAAGATTGATTCAATTGAGTGAGGATGTTCATGTAGGTAAGCAACATCTTCTGTGGCGACTTCTTTAGCTTCGAAACAACTATTAGCGTAAGTACAGATATCTTTATGTGAACGATCAGCTTCGTGATAGCCGACGGTGTAATGCTTAGTCACTTTATTTCTAGCAGATACTAGTACTTTAAGTGGCTGTAGATGCTAGTTAATCCTCTTCATCAGTAGATAGAAATATTTGCAGAAGGATTACTATTGCGAGGTTTATTAATAGCGTCCAGATTATTACAAAAGTAAAGTCATCTAGGGGACTTTCAACAGTCGTATACGACCATATCTTTTCTATATTCATTAAGACCTCGTGATAAACATTCGATAGTAAATTCTCCTGTACTCATATTGACAGGAACAATGTGTTCTTCTTTTAGTTCTGTTAATAGTGAGAGTATTTCGTGGCGCTCAGATTTGTTATTAGTCATCGGGAAAAGGTCAGGCGTGATAACTACTTCCATACCTGAATTGTACTCCAATCTTACTAATTCTACCCCTACCGATCATCTTCAAACCTTAGAAATTTCTTGACTTCCCGATCATCGCCATCAACTAACTTTGAAATCATTTTTAATTTTCTCTCTGCTTTAAGTGCACGTTCACTCCAATGATTCATTGCTTTACCAGTGTTACCTAGACTCGTCTCTAAGGCTGTTTGGAAGATGCGAGAAGGGCTAACTTCTAATCCTGACTCTTTCCACCTAGAGAAGAGATCGTCTGGCACAGAGACGCTTATAACGGAAGCCATTGCTTAATTAGTTATCTGCTTACCAAAGATAGCACGCTACTTATGGAAGTCACCTACCCGAGCCTTATGTGATTCTGTAGCGATAACAGGGATTGGTTCACTAACAGTTAGGTTTGTTACAGCGCGTAGGTCGTTAGCAAACTTTTCGGCTTCATCTATTGAAGAGAACTGGGGATGATGAGAGCCTATATCTGTGTGATAGACAAACACAACGTAGCCAGTTACTGGGAATCCCATAGATGAGTTTTTATACTGATTAAAACTAGCAGACTCCCTCCCCTTTGCAATAGGCGGGATGTAATCTCTGCTAAAAAGAATCTCTGTTACAACAGGCAACACAACTCTTACCTATGCGAGCAAGAAAGGTCCTGATTTGTAATACGAACCAGGAGCATCTTTCACTGTTTTGTCAGCATCTTCGTGGTCTGTTACCTTCACGACTTCACTTCTACCTGTGGCTGTGCTTCGAGATAAAACTGCCCAAGCTAATTTCTTTGTTCCTGTGGTCATCATGACGTTTATTTTTTATTCGCGTAATTAATTATGGGGGGAATAAACCTGTACAGTACAAGCGTCTGTCCAATAAAAAACCACTGCTATGACTAGGGTTGGAAATCCCAAGCTAGCAGTGGTAAGGGTTTTGTCTACTTAGAAATCTTTAGATTTGCTGACGTTATCCAATGTCGTAGTTAAAACCATTTTCAGTTTTTCGTATAGATCTATTTAAGGTTTGAGCGCCTAGTAGACCTATTAAACGTTCTTGAGGATTTTGACTCTGACGTGCTTCAAGACTCGTTTGTAAGATCTCTGCTTCGATCCGCCATTGAGGGATACGACCCTCATTACCAGTGATAAATTCCATAGTAGGTTTGCAATTAGACCTACTTAGGATACATCAATTGCAGCGGCTGCATGTCCTGGGGAGGCTTCAGTCGTTACAATTATTGGTATGAATTGAGCTCTAATTCCTTTAAGAAGCTCTACTGTTTGATCAATACTGAGTTCTTGCTCACCATGGATATTATCGATGAAGAGAGGATCCTCCATCAATATATCCAAGTTAATTAGGATTGAATCTAGCTTTTTAACCACCGATTGGTAGTGTTTAGCCATATCTCTACTTTGTTTCATGGTTTTAATCATGTACGTGTACAGGTTAGCCATGTAACTTTACAGCTAATTATCTTATAGATATTTTCTCCAACTATCATCTCTCCTGCTATCTCTTGATCTTCCTTTGTCTGTATTCATGAAGGAATAGTCACCTGTTAGAAGAGCCTGTCTATCTGCATCACTTGAGAGACCAGGAGATGTAGATGGTGCTGAGCTGTAGTTAGACCCATAATCTGCTCTCCTTCTATTAGTTCTTTCTCTATCCAAGCTTCTGCCTCTTTGATCATAATCACTTCTTAGGGTGTCATATTCGCCACCTCTAGTGGCATATTTACCTTGAAGATCGGAGTGCTTACCTTGAAGAGTTGAATAATCTCTTCCTCTAGTTTCGTATTTACCTTGGAGCTGTCCGTAGTCTGAATAGGTTTTATCATATTTACTTTGGAGATTGGAATGTCTACCTGTGAGACCTTTGTGTTCGGTACTAAGTGTGTCATACCTTTGACCTCTTTCTAGATACTTTCTATCCAGATCGGAGTGCTTAGTTTGAAGTTCTCCGTATTTACCTGCTTGGGTATCATATTGTCCTTGTAGGGTTCCATACTTCTTATTAAATTCTTCTTGTGTAGTTGCTCGTCTCTTTTCTTCTTCAGTTCCCCATGTATCTTTAGCTGTACCTAAGCGTGTGTCATAACGTTTTTCAGCTTCCGTGTGCCATCCAGTCCTAGCTTCACCTAAGCGTGTGTCATAACGTTTGTCGGCCGCTGTCTGCCATTGTCCTTTTGCAGTACCGAGTCTTTCATCATAAAGGTTACGTTGTTCAAGCATATACTCAGCTTTTCTTTGACCTTCCTGTGCACCCCAGAGGGTTTTCTGACCAGCTAGACGTGTGTCATATTTGGCCTCACGATCTGTGTGCCATTTAGCCCTCATATCATCGACTTCTTTCTGAGTATATGTTTTTGGGGGTGGGGGAGGAGGTGAACCGCCACCGCCACCTTTATTGTGGAGCAAAACTCTACTATCATGACAAATATAAGTATGTGCTTCGTCAACAGTTAATTCAACTGATTTACCTTTTCCAAGCTTTGTTGAGCCTTTGAATTCAACTTCACCATCGAGTTGAGATATTTTATCTCCTTCTACTAAGTCAGTCGCATGCAACCAACCTTTTCTGTTTGTGGAATAAAATCGATCTTCTTCGGCACAAGTGAATGAGTTGCCTGAGAGATTAAGTGAGAGGAGAGGTGACTCAATAACCCTTACGTAGGTGACTTCATGTTCACCTTTTTCAAGAGTATTTTGATGGAGCGTTTCAACTTTATCTCCTATTTTAAGATCTTTTGCAGGTTTAGTTGAACCTCCTGCTAAGAGGATTTCCATATCAGGTATGTGACCCATGGTCTTACTTAAACTTGTTGTCTTTTATTGATTCTATCCGGACTAATTATTAATATCTTCTGTTTGCATCTATCCTGTGAACCATATGTTTTATGACATCAGATAATCCTCCTCCTCCGAACCCTCTCATTACATTTGATGAGGTGACTGGTTCTCTTCTTGGCTCAAATTGAACAGGTCTAGAGCGTTGTTCTTCCCTTCTTGGTTCTGCGCTTAAGAGAGATATTCTTTCAGAGTCTGTACTAAGTGGTTGTGTAGCAGAGGTGTTAAATCCTCTTCCGGTACTTCTCACATCAAAGGCTCTTTCTCTTCTTGGGTTTCTTTCTTCCCAACTAGGATTTCCTGGGCCTTCTACTTGTATATACATTTCATCAGGTCTACTTTCACCCCATTCTCTTTCTCTTCTTGGAATAGGCTGTATAGTTACTTCTCTTCTTGGAATAGGCTGTATAGTTACTTCTCTTCTTTCAGGTATTTTAGTTTCACGCCAATCGGAATATACTTTCTCTTTAGGAGGTTTTTCTACTGGGCCAGGTAACGGTATTGTTCTCCAATCTATAGTTCTTTCTGCTGCTAAGTCTCTAGCTTGTGCTCTACGTTCTCTACGTTGTTCTTTTTCCGTAGGCATATAGACATAGTCTCTTTGACCTTGTTGGAAACCTGGCTTACCAGGGATTATTGGCCTTTGATCAAACTTTTCTTGTTCAACATCAATTTTTCTTGGGGCAGTTACTATTACATCATTAGCTCCCCACTCTTCTGTATCCCAAGGGTTTGTATATTCAACAGGTGTGTAGGAAGAAGGAATGTTACCTAATTCCCAATTAAGACGATCTAGTTGTCCTAATTCACCTTTAGATAATAATGGTGCAGAGCCACTCATTAACTTTATAGAGAACTTTTAATCTATTCTATCTTTATTAATTATTCCTTTTAAGTATCTATAGCTGTTGGATAGTAGGCATAGTCTTTACCACTTCCCCAGTTACCATCGTCATCAGCCCCAGCGTGGTATCCGCCTCTAAATCTCTTTTTATATTCCTCACCAGTACGGTCTAGACCTGAATCAGAGGCAAAGTATCTGTCTTCAGCTCCACGTTGCCAACCATGTACATCTTCCCCATATTGATTCTGCCAGTTACCAGAACCTAGATACGTATCTTCATGGATATTATGCTCATTTAGAAAACCAAGTCTTGCTCCTGATCTAGGACCATAAGCTTTATATTCACGACCTTTTATTATTTCTGTCCTTGTCGGTTTATTATATTCTTTGTTTAGATTTCTGACACCTTTGACGTATTGATCAGGTAACTTGTCTGCCCAGCTTTCGCCGTGTTTTCCATATATGTTCTCATTTTTATACTGGCTTTCCCCATATTGAGCTTGAGGATCATAGGTATAGCCTGTTTGCTCCCACATCTTATTTAAGTTAGCCATTTTATCTTCATATCTATTACCGACGCTCTCTTCTGGTGGTGGATCATTTTTGTAGTAGTTCTCTAATGCTCCAAGACGTGTATCTAATCCAGATCTAGCTGTTTTACCTTCGGTTTGGCCAGTTTGTAAATTTCCTAGTTGTGTGCCATATCCGGCTTGAGTGGTTTGTACTTGTGATAGAGGATTCTTCCAACTGGTGTCATCTTGTCTACCTTCTAATTGGGCAATTCTATCTTCTTGC
>Ga0080013_1004174_pt1 | contig 14395 bp, 16 predicted proteins | sample ETNvirenome_6_85_FD_69236 | JGI IMG/M metagenome (GOLD analysis project Ga0080013, IMG submission 69236) | Marine viral communities from the Pacific Ocean - ETNP_6_85 (SPADES assembly) (version 2) | ecosystem: Environmental > Aquatic > Marine > Oceanic | place: Pacific Ocean | collected 2013-06-19
GGTGAATCGGGACATAATGGATTGATACAGGCTTTTGATACGCCTTTTGGTCCAAAGCGCGGGTTCGCGTTGCCCAAACTGGATCCTGCACATATTCTCCGAGCCTATGCTTTATAAGAGGCTGCATGTCGTCATTACAAACAATCCATATTGTTTCACAACCCGCGTATGCACACTCTACGACGCTTCTCTCGACCGCTAAATAGTTTTTAGCAATTGCCATCAAGCTGTCATGCCATGGCATGTTAAAATCTAAAGGCTGGCCTGCAACTGGTATGATTCCCGCTAAGTGGAAAGCACTCAAATTTTCCTCATCAAGTAAAGTATTTGCTAGTAGCTGTTGCTTCTGGGTCGAAGCGGCCTGTTATATATTCAACCGCTTTTTCAGTTGAAAAATCAGGATCCAAGTACAGCATAACAGAATCATACAAATTGTTAAATTTACCTGTGGGCATTTGAATAACATTGTTCATTACATAATGAGTATTCAAGGATGAATGCTCTTCGCCTGCATATCTCTTCACTGGCTTCTCTTTCGGGGGGCCGGTTTTTTTCTTTTTGGTGGCTTTTGATTTTCCAAGAGCTTTTTCAGGTTCTGGAAAATATCTAAACGAAGATCCCTTCTTACCTCTCGATGTTAAACTTCTCACCCCTGGTGTAACTGTCTTGCCTTTTTCGTCCTTTACACCCAAAACGAATTTAGCTGCCTCGCCAAAACCTTTGTTTTCGATCTCATCAAAAAGAACCCCTAGCCAACTCTTCTCTTCAAACTCTTTTTCAATATCTCTAAGATCCATATTGATCTGTTTTATATTGGTGATTGAGTCTTTAATTTGATTTATAGCGAATTGTGTAGTAACACCCAGGCCGGGGTCTCCAGTTTGCCTAATTTGCATCGACACCCATATAATAGCCTGAAGCTCATGCGGCAATAAATTGAATTTTTTGGCCTCTTGTGCCACGAGACGAGCCATATAACGATACGACACAACATTTGACATCATCTTACCTTTTATAGCTTCCCATTCTTTTGCTGTCGACGCCTTTCTCAATAATGGATAAAAAGCATCGATCATCCATGTGTCTATTGTTGAATTCCAAGTATACATATCGTTGTATTTCATCTCGCCAGTTTTTGGATCACGAGATCCGGCTAAGTCTGGTGCAACGAGGTTCAGTGCGAAATTAGGAACCTTGTGAGCCTTAGTAAAGCCACGAGGCGATCCAGGTTCTTTTTTTTCAGCACCAGGAAACGTTTCTAAATAGGCCTTCAGTGCCTCCGGGTTTTCTTGTGCATCTTTTTGAACCGCCTTGAACATAAAAGCAGCTTCGGCCAAGTTCAAAGCAAACTTAGCTCTGGGGGAATACGTCGCGATTAACAAGCCCAGCAGCGCAGAATCCCTATCGCTCTTGGTTTCCTCATCCAGAAGCTTTCTTATGTTGTGATACCAATCTCTGGCTTGAACATATAATTCTCCAGTTTGTCTGGTGCTCTCAACTAGGGCTTCGAAGTCTTTCAGTACTTCTTCGGTAACTCTTAAAACATAACCACCTTCTTCAAAGTCTGTGGCAGTCATTTGCCCCAAGCCTTTTTCTAAGCCCTTAGCAGCGCGTGGGGATGATTTCTCTAGTTCGCCTTCATCTCCATAATATCGCTTTCGAAGATCTATTACGTCCGCATCTTCCGCCACCATTCTGAGATCTTCTGGCTCGGCGGATACTCTCTCTAAATCTTTGGGAGAGAGAAGTGGTACGGGCCCGTCGGCTCCCAGGGCCTTCTTGGCGGCCGAAACAATTTTCGAAATACTTTTGTTTAGTTCTCTTAGTTCGCTTTCAGAAAAAACGAATTCCTTGCTGGGAGGAGAATTCTCATTAACAAACTTTTTCCAATTCTCAAATATTAATTTCAAGATATTACCCCAATAATAAGGAGATGTTTCCCTTCTTCTTATAAATAGTTTCGTAAACGGGAATTACTTCTCTCTTTGCAAATTCCAGTTTTATGGACAAGTTTCTGCCCTTCCCGTTGCTTGTGCCTTTTATTCCTGCCTCTTTCATCATACTCAAAGTCTTAAGCCGAGAAATGTTTTCAGAATGTTCATAAAACTCCAATTCTCCTTCACGGATATATGATTCCGAAACTAAATCTTTCAAACCGTGGTTTCCATGAATTCTTTTAGATTTATAAAAATGCACTTTTTTTACAAAATGAGACTCTGAATCTTCTAGCGTATACAAATCATGTTTCATACCAGACTTAACATCGAACCAATCATAAACGAAGTGTGATACTGGTTTCGGCGTTTCAAACGGGGCGCCAGATATATTGTCGACATCACATATCTCCAGGCTAGAATATTTGATATTTATCTTAGCGCCGTCTTTGGTGGAAACGATTATTCTGTCGTCTTCTGGAATGATTCTTATTGTTTCACTTTTGTTTGTGAGAGGGTTCAAACCTTTTAGGTTTAAATCGTATAATGCGCTTTCGTACGCATCTTTCTTTAAAACCCCCAGAGCATCCTCAGTATTGAAGGTGTCGAAAGCAAATATGCGATGCACATTATTAAGAATAAAGTAGTTGTTTTTTTTATGCGCTCGTTGTACTGCATCAAGGGTACCTCCAATTACGACATTTCCCCATTCATACTCGTGGGATTTTAACATCCGGGCACATACTCTCCTTTGCTCTCCATTTCTCTGAGATGGCTCTCGTAACCTCTCTTTTCTTTTTTAATTTTCTTCTGCCATTTCATCAAAAGACGAAAGTGTAGTGACTCTTCTTTGCAGCGCCCACCCTTTTTTGGCGCACGGATTGCGGTTACCCATGCTGCTCGCCATATCCTATAGGGAGTTTTGTATTTGCACCTTTTTTTAACGTACTTTAACTGTTTCACGATATGTTTCATCCAGGCGTCGGCTGCTTGAAGAGGCTCTGTTCTGTCTATCTTATAGTATCTAGCAACCCAGGGCCACTGCTGGAGTATCCCGATCGCTCGTGGACGGCCCTTCTTATCGTAATCGCCCTTCGCTTTAGGATTGTATCCTGATTCTCGGCATGCTGCAGCGAGGAGCATGCCCTTCAATTTCTTTGGAGGGTTAAACTTTTTTTCAATTTCCACCAACTTCCATAAAAGAAAGCCATCAACATCTTTTGGGCTACGATAAGGGCATTCATAAAATGCCTTTTCATAGATCAATTGGTACTCTTTATCAACCGTTGGTGTGGCGATGGCTTGCGGGGCCAGGCCCATTAATAACATTAACATCATAATCTTTATCATCACTGTACTCCTAAATGAAATAATCCCGGGACAAGGGTACCCCGGGATCACTTAACCTTATAGAATTAAATAGGTATTTGTTTTTCACTTCGCTCTTTTATTTAACAAAATCAAGTTTTTTAGTTTTCTCATCTCTACTTGTAATATGTTTCGATGATGCCACTTTGATTTTGCGGTTCTATTGTCTTCCTTTAGTAAACAAGTTCGTCTGTTTATACTCTCAACTAATGGAGTCGACTCTTCTATGTGTTTGTATTCTTCTTCTAAGAAACTAATGCGTCGGCCACCTTCGGCCTGGGATGCACTTTCTGGTTCATATCTTGAATCGAAGAAAGGTATAACAAACTTCCTCCCACTCTTTTCAGAATAGTAGTCATCCAAGAATTGTACATCTGCGTTCCCAATACTAACGTTTCTTACATCTGCCGGCGCATCGGGGCTCTCAACTTCAATATACTCAAATCTGTAATAAGGATCGCCATCCTTTGTTCTTCTCTTCTGCCCCCATATAACCGCCTCTTGTTTGAACTCTCTCCCTAGGATAACAACGTCATCCCTGGAAACGTTCATAATGAAAACAGACTTTTCAGGCGACCCAAAACTACCACCTATGTTGGTATATCCAGAACCCATATCTTGTAGCCTAAGCTTGAGTGAGTTCATAAACTTTCGGTTTTCCTGCGGCGATGCTGGAATGGCATCTGGATTCTCGGCAGTTAAAATGCCAATTGAATCAACACTCGGCACTTGGCCAAGCATTATCTGCCTTATCCTGGAAAAGCCCGACATCTCGACAATTTGTCGAGACTCGGGCAAAAGGACTTCTTTTTCTTTTTTTACTTCATTTATGATTTCTTTCAAATCTTTCAGATTCATAAATCATCTTCCTCCCAACTACATAAGACATAGTTCTCTAATAATAAATAGATCGTTTTGTTATTAATAACAATTTCTTGTAATAAAGAATTATCATACACTATTTTGTCCCCTTGTTTAAGGGGAATCTTGCAGTCTGAAGAGATAGATAAAACAGTTCCCGTAGCGAATCTTGATTTTTCTTTATAGTCCTCTGGAAGTAATATTGTTGATTTATCCTCCTCGGCGTTCTCATCGCCAGGAGTTAACAAAATATGTCTATTTACTGGAATCATCTTACGCTCCAACCTTCTTGGAAATCTTCTCGTATACACTCGTGAATTGATCAAAGTCATCGCCGCTCTTCATCATACGATAAGCTCGTACGGCGAAGCGCATATCATCTTTGGACAACCACCCATTATCAACATAATTCTTCTTGAGGTCGCGGCGGTGTTCCTTATAGGGCTCCATCTCGTCCTCAACAGCCTTAAGGGCCTTAACAAATTCTACAACATAATCATCTTTAGTTTTTTCGGTGCTCATAGCATCCTCCTTTGTTATATTATAAGCACATAAACTCACAAGTAAAGCTAAATTATTTCACACGAGCCGCCTGAGCATGCCAACTCTCCTGATAAATTTGTGTTATCTTCTATTTCGACGATAGTTGCAACATCAAAGTTTTTCAGAGAATCTACCAATACTTGATATTTTTCTGGTGAGCAATCTTCGAACGGTGCTTGTTTATAAGTGTGGTCCGAGTGCGGCAGCGCAGATAGACCGTTGTACACATCCCTATTTTCCCACATCCAGTCTCCTACATCTGTCCATTCGTCTGGCTTAATATTGATGGTGGCAGAAACATTGTGCGTGTTTTGACCTCTCCTGTGCCCATACTTAACCCACTCTTGTGATATACTTTTGATCCTCTTCAACAACTGTAGAGCAGATTCTTTCCTAGTAATAGAGCCCTCTGGGGCTTTTTGCGGGACGCTAATAACCGCGGTGTCGTGCGGACGGAAGTATTCATCTTCAATCAATTCTGGATTATGAATAAACAGGTGTGTATATATTGATTCATTTTTACCGACCCTTATTCTTCTCACATAATGATCATTGTGCCACGCGTGAATGCCGCTGGATGTTCCTAAAACCAGCGATGTTGTTCCGGCTGGTTTTACGCATGTTGTTCTCGCTGCTGGACGGATGCCGATTTTTTTGGCAACTCTCTCATTTTCTTCTTTGACGACTTTTGCGCCTGCTGCAATATCCAAATCAAGAACCTTTCCGGAAGCTATACCCGTCATAGACACGCCAATGAGCGCGTCTCTTTCTGTATTTCTTCTCCATATATCCCTGAGATAGTGAAAATCGGTATATCCCGCCTGCAGAGTGCCTATAAAGGCAGCAGCCCTTACGCGATTTTCATATTCTTCCTGTGACTCTAGATCAGAGGCATTAACTTCTGTTAGATTACAAAATTGATATGGTTTGAGAGCTATTTCGCAACATGGATTAGTTCCCCAATCTTTGTCGTTGGTAAAATAAAATCCGGGTTCGCCACAACCAGAAACGTGCACCCTTTCCCACAGGCTCTTAAAAAACTCTTCCGTTATTAAGTGCCTCATCAATACGATGGAGTTGTTCGCACGACCTCTTTGGGGATTGTCTTCCCACCAGTTACCTGTTTTTGCAGCCAGCATCTCTTCATCGTCGGCTGAAAACAAAGATATTAAAGCCGCTCGACGGATGCCGCCGGCAAGGACAGCATCTGCAATATGACAAACTAAATCATGTACCTCAACTGGTTCTAACTTATCTCCGTTTTCCTTCTCCCCTAAGATACCCTGAATCTTTACCAAACACTCTTTTAGGGGTTGAGCGCCAGGAGCTTTGCCTCCTGACGTTACCAGGGCGGCGCCTTTTGGTCGGATATCGCTAAAGTCAAATCGCAACTTTGAGCCACCCTTAAAATAAGAATTAATCAGGGCCTTAACAGCATCAGCCCAACCCTCTATAGAGTCGGCGATGAGGAACCGCCTAGTCCTTTTTGAATTAGGCTTTTGGATTTCTGGTAGCTTTTCAATATGATGCTTTTGTACAGAATATCCCACGCCCGTTCCACCAAGGAGGAGAAACATGCACTCACTGAAAGCGCTAGCATGATCGATAGGCATATAAGCACAGTTGTATATCCTGTTAGGTGCCACTTCAATCGGCTTCCCACCGAATTGGAGGGATCGCATTGATGGTAATATCTTTTTTTGGTGTACATATTTATATGCCTCCTTAATCTCTTTTTTAAGATCCGGGTATTTTTTGATATGCATGCTCTCATTGCGGGTAACTAGTTCCTTCCACGTCTCTCTTCTCTTCTTTTTTGGCAAATACCTGGCATATTTCATGTACACTGTTATATCTGATAAAATCTTGTTGTTCAAATCCATACTGTTCTAATCCTTCTTATTTCTAAATTTCTTATATCTCTCTTTAAGATCAGACACTTCTCTTTTTGCAGCATTTAAATTAATTTCTTGAACAGTTTCCTTCTCTTCTAGGACCTCTATTTTGACTGTCGACGTATCCATAAAGATAGGAAACACAATGCCATCAGGTCCATTGCGGTTCTTCGCGAGGAACATGCGGCCAGAATTCGTGGTCTTGTCTCTCGCAGTTCTAGAAATTGAAAAAATAAAATCAGCTACAAAACATTTGTTAAATGCTTCAGAAATTGCTTCCATAGTAATTACCTCGGCATTTAAGCCTGATCTATTTGTTTGAGAGGCTGTCCACACCGGACACTCATATTCTTGAGCTAAAGCTCTCAACCCTTCGTAAATAGACTCTAACTCTTCTCTTTTTTCCTTAAAAAGTCGCGAGCCTCTAAGCAAATCAGCGTAATCTACTAATATCATATCAATTTTCTGATCATTTTTTTTTACTTTTTCTAAGTGGGCGCGCAAAGTATTTACTGAAGCGGTCTTCGTTGGGTATTCTTTAATTATAAGTTCTCCCTCAACTTCCAGACAGCTTTCATAAACCTTTTCTTTTAAAAGATGAAGATCTGAAAGTGAAATACCCGACACGCAACTATCGTATCTTTGTCCAACTCGCTCTTCAGATAGTTCCAAAGTATAGTGCATCACATTTAGACCAGCCTTAAGGGCAGCCGTGCCCAGATGAGCCAATACCATCGACTTTCCGGCGCCTGTGGGAGCAATAACAACACCCAATTCTCCCTTGCCTAGGCCATTTTTTGTTATCTCATCAATAAGCTTCCATCCAGTAGAAACAGGATTCCTTGCCTTTAAGAGATAGCGAGCCTCGAAATCTTTCTTGAAGTCATGGCCAAAGTTATTGTCAATCCCCAGCTTTAGAGCATCATCAATCACAGTCTTGATTTCATCAAAAGAGGAGGTCTGCAACAACTCCGCAGATTTAATCATTGCCTCTTTTAATTTCTGCTTTTTACAGAAGTCTAGCGAGGTTTCTTTTACATAATCTGCTCCGTTGATCTGTTTGATGCATAACCTAGCAAAATAATCACGAACTTGTTTTTGTATTGCCTCTGATTCGTCGTCCATACTGGTTCTCAACAAACTAGAGACTATCTCTTTTGTTGGGTGCGACTTATATTTGTCCTTATAAGAAAAAATCCTGTTAATAAATATTTGCAGGTATTTCAATTCAAAGTAGTTTATATTTAAGACTTCCTGCATCTGGTCCGCGTATGGGCGGTCTTCTAAGATTAATTGCGCAAGGGTCTCTTGAAAAGCTTTCCCGTATCTGGAAAAGCTAGCTTCAGAATTCATTTTTTTCACCTTTACCTATAAAATAGGGATAAAAAGTTAATTGTCAAGAGCAATTCTTCTAAAAGAAGCCTGCAACTCTAACCAGTCTAAATCGCCAAATCCGTCGACCGTCATCATCCTAACTAATTCTGTCTTATTGAAAGACAAGTCCGGATTTATCAATGTTTCATGAATTTGTTTTTTAGACTTTATGCTCATGCTCGGAGTATATAGTTGCATCATGTGATAATTTCTTTCTAAAATGTCGTCTTTATCAACAACATTTTCATATGCTTTTATTTTCTTCTCAGATAGCATCTCTTGAGAATATTTTTGTAACTCATCTAACGTTACACTATGCTCCTCTGAAAAGAAAGGATATCTTTTTGCAACAGTTTTTAGACCCATTCCTCCGACACCTTCTAGGTTGTCGGACTTGTCTCCCACCATTGCTCTGGCCATAGCAAAATTATTTGGGTGTATATTGAATTCTTCAATCAATGTTTTTTTTGTAACTATCTTTTTTTGAATTGGTCGATACAATATCGTTTCGTCATCGACTAGTTGAAAAAAGTCTTTATCGCTAGAAACAATGATCTTTTCCCATCCTTCAAGATGCTTGCTTTTGCATATATATGCAATAACGTCATCGGCCTCTATACCGCTGAACATAAATTGCAAGACAGGCATCTCATTCAGATACTCGACCGTTCTTTCAAGTTGCCAGCGTTTATTCGTCTTCTCCGCTGTTTCGGATAGGTTGCGTATTTCTCTGTTCAGCCTGATCGGCTTTCTTCCAGCTTTATAATCCTTCTTAAGGAGCTTTCTTTTCGCAGAGCCGCCTTCCCCATCCCAGCAAATAACTATCCTGTCTGGTTTTGTTTCTCGACAAATCTTTTGTAACGACTTAATTACGCCAACTAATCCTCCAATTGGATATCCATTTGAAGAAAGAGTTGGGTTGACAATATATGATCTGAAAAATAGATTTAATTGATCAATTATCAGAACTCTTTTCTTTTTCACTTAATCACCTTTAAATAATGCTTTTAGTTTCCGGACCTGTCTAATAAAGAAAGTGTAGACTCCATCAACCTTTCTGGCATCTACAGACATTTTCTGTAGATGCCTTCTTAAATTAGGAACGGATCGGAAAAATTTAAGCTTTAATAAAGTTTTTTCTCTTGTCGACGAAGTTGGCCTTGCGGGCTCTTCCACGCCGACGACTGTTATGCCGCAAACAGCCCTTAACTGGTTCAAAATATGAGTTAAGTTCTTGCCGCGGTCGGACTCCAGCACCACATACGCTTCATATATGTTATCAGAAGCCGCTTCTTCTATATTTGAGAGTGTCTCTTGTTCTAAGTTCATAATCTCCTCCTTTTATATAAATAGTAGACAATATAGGAACGAAAAACAATAAGTTAGTTGACTCTACTCAATATTGTAAAAAGTCTCCGCGTCGCCGACTTTGTTCTCAAATCTCATAATTATTTCTTCGTCCATAAGCTGCAAGATTCTAGACTTGAATTTTTCATCTTCTAGCTTTTCAGACCATTTCGCAGATTGAAACTTCTGGCTGGTTCCGTCTTCATACATAAGTTCAAACCAAGCTCCGGATTGTTTAATCTGGCTAGAGCTTTTTATTGCTTCAAACCAGCTTTCTTCATCTTGGACACCTACTTGGTCACCCCATAAGATTTTGAAAGAACATTGCCTGCCTTGTGTGCCAAATCGACTTTTCTTTAAAGTACACTTAACTTCTGATCCAATTCTGTATCCATGTTCGTCAGTTATAAAAGAAGCCTTTGCTTTTCTGCCGGTCAGCCAAATTCTCAAGGAATAGGCATAATGCATGGCTTTGCCACCCGGTGTCACATATGGCGTCGTCATAGCTTCTGACGGCGATCTGGTTATGTTTGTTTTTAATTGATTTAGTACTAGAAAAGTAGATTGGCTATTCGCGATCGGCACTGTCAACTTTGACATTCCTTTCGCCAAAATACGAGCTTTTACAGCCATTGACGACTGCGGATTAAAGTCGCCATCTAAATCTGATATAGCAGGGGTCAGCGCGAGGCTATCCCAAATGAAAAGCATTTGGCTCTCATTCGAGCCCAGAAGCTCTTCAATGGTTTCAAGAACAAACTCTACACTTTGGGCCTGTACATATAATAGTCGATTTAAATCGCAACCAGCTTGTTCTAAAAAGGCTGGGTCAATAGCTGATTCAGAATCAAAGTAAATAACGTCAATACCCATCTTCTGAGCATTAGCAGCAACTTGCGCGGCCATATAAGACTTGCCGGCACTCTCTAGACCAGCCAGTTCTGTAATTTTACCAACAGGAACACCGGAGAGCTTTCCTCTACAAATTATGCTGTCTAGCCAACGCGAACCTGTAGGGATCCATTGTTTAACTTCGGTCGGATTTTCTCCGGTTAAATCATGAGCTATGTTTAAACCTGCTTTCTTATTAATCAAATTCTTCATTTCTGATAAATTTAATTTACCTAGTTTTTTATTGCTTTTAGCCATATTATATCCCTATAAAAAAAAGCGAGGCGTGCCCGGAGGCACGCCCAACTTATTAAGAAGCAAGTTCAGCAAACGCCTTACTGACTTGATCCTCTGCCTTGGAAGAGTTGAACTTTTGAGTCTCCTTCGAGGAGGACTCAGCGTCATCTTCCGACAAGAGGAATTCATCAAGCATCGTCTGTACATCCCCTGGCGTCTTACGATCAAACAGATCGTTAAACTCCGGCACCGACTCCAGCGCAGTGTTAATCTCTTCCTCTGTACCGAGGAGAGAAGAAGACTTACGACGTGGCGTGATGCTGGTTTGAGGGAAAGACGCGCCTGCTGGCTTGCCGTATGTGAGAACCAAATCGGTCCCCTCATTAACATCGGTGATATCACCGTAATCCGGATTTAGCACCAAGTTCAAAAGCTCCGTATAAGCCATCTTACCATAGCCCCAAATTCGGACTCCCTTGTCTTCCTCGCCGCGAACAATGACGGGTGAGAAAAAGCGCTGACGGGCCATAAGTTGCTTGGCCATCTTTACGCTGTCTTCTGAGCCATCATTGAAAAGTTGGCGAACAAAACTATCCAATGGATCATCCTCCCCAAAGTTCCTCTTTGGGCTCAAGAAGCCCGGATTATCTCCCACGTTATAGTGGAACCAGAACTCCTTAAAGGGGTCACCATCTGCTGTTGGGACCAAACGAATTGTTTGCTCTCCATCTTGAGGTCGCCAAAATAGATCCCTCTTGGAATCTCGACCTCTACTATTCACTGCCTCAAGCTTTGAGCGCATCTTTTCCATATCAATAGACATTATAAATTCTCCTTAATTTTTTTTAGAGTAGATTTAGCAAATCTCCCAAATCTCTGATTGAATAAAGCCAACTTGTCTAGGTGAAACAACAAAGAATCTCTATATTCTTCGTAGGTTAACCTATCATAAATCAGCATGATTATAATATAGCAACTTTTTACGATTAGTCAACTAAAAAAATTAATATTTTTTAGAAAAGTTGAAGTTTGGGGCACCTATAAACCCGTGCCCCCCTGCGGTTAAAACAATTACTCAGACGAGTCTGAATCTTCGACACCAGCGTCCACTGCGTTAACAGTATCAGTACTGGTATCAACAACCTCGTCTTGCTCGGGCGAATCTTCAGAATCACTGGTTGACGTGTCATGATCGACCTTGACTGCATCTCCTACAGCAGTTGTAGGTGCTGTAGTAGTTTCGTCGTCGGTGCATGCAGACCCACCAATCAGAAAGAGTGCCGACAGAATTGTCGTAATAAAATACTTCATTTTAATCTTTATCCTCGTTATTGTTTGAAGTTTGAGGCACCTATAAACCCGTGCCTCCCTGCGGTTTAAAAACATTAATCAGAATCTGTTTCGATAAGTTCAATTTCGAAAGTTAATTCCTGCCCTGCCAGGGGATGATTATGATCCAGAATTACAGTTTCCTCGTTAAGAGAGGAAATTTTTGCTGTAACAGGCTGTCCCGTGGGAGAAGTGCCCTGTACGGTGTTGCCAACGACAAAATTTGTGTCGGGAGCAAAAACGCTCTTAGGTACCTCAACGATCGCCGAAGGATCCGTAACTCCATAAGCATCAGAAGGCTTAAGAGTCACGGTCTTGACCTCACCCACGCCCATTCCTCTGACTGCTTGATCAAAACCCTTAATTAGTTGTCCCGAGCCCACTTGAAAATCAAGTGTGCCACCGTGACTTCGCGAATTATCAAACTCAGTCCCATCTGCCAATGTGCCTTTATAATGGACCTTCACATTATGTCCCGTTCCAACAGTTGCCATGTTGTGTTCTCCTTAAGTTAATAAGGCACCTATAAACCCGTGCCTCCCTGCGGTCTTTGATCAATTAAAAATCAATGCTCTCTTCTTGAATGAAAGATGCTGCAGCCTTACAATAGACATAGTTCTGGTCATATTTGTTGGAATATATACCAAACGATTTATGTAATTTTTCATCATCTTTAGCTTTCATGAATTGGTTGATTTTTTTGACCAAATCACTATCCTTTTCCAATTGATCCTTTTGGATCGAATAATAGTATAGCATCTCTCTGGAGAAAGTCAAGTCATAAAATAACTTTTCTTCGCCTGTTTCAAAATCAACTAGGCCCATCGTCCATATGCGCGCTGTTTCGACAAGATCGGAAAAATTTGACATTTCAGGCTTACCGTTCTCTAAAACCTTAATCATGTGATAAGTATTGATCACCAAATCATTTAACTTGTCGTAGTAACCAATAACAGGCACATTTTGTAAAATGTCTTCCAGATTCTTATTGTGTACAACGCACATATCTGTTAAAAGACCAGAACGACAATATTGTTGTAAGACATGGAACACAACTCTTTCTCTCTTCTTTTCAACTTCTGACAGCAAACTTGTATCTGGCTTTACGTATAATACACTAACTTCTTCAGAGTTAATGTCTTGCAAAACCCTTAAGGATGCGCCAGATATCTTACCACTGCCGCAAACAACAAAAAGATAAGGCCCGGAAGTTTTCTTAAAGAAAGCTTTAAAAGACGGACAATTAGCCTCGTAATCTTCATGGCTCTTTTGCTTCTTTATAAGTTTGAAGTTACCTTCTCGTTTCTCAGAGTCTAACAAGATAACTTCATATTGTGGGAAGCGAGAGAAACTTTCAGCTATATTACAGCCTGCATTACCTAAGCCGACAACATTCATTTTTCACCATGTGACTAGTCGCCTGCTTTACGGTCGAGTTGTGTAATAGCGTTCATGACCGCAGTTCTCAACATCGACATATCACCGCTTTCAATCCCTCTTTTTTTATTAGCCATAGTAACTGAAGTTAGAAGCTGCTCAATTGCATCAGAAATCTCCATAGGGTTATCCGTTCTTTCGAGGCCTCGTTTGAGATCTGGGATTCTTTCTGAAGCAGTCTGCATGCCTTTTGCGACCAGCGCGCCGTCGGACGTGTCTATCGTCGTTCTTGGCTTCTTCGGATCCTCTCCAGATAAACGATAGCCATTTAACTTTTCTTCAATATCGATCGATTCTTTTAATTCTAGATTCATAATCTCTTGTCTTATGATCTCTTTTAGTCTATCTTTGGAAATTTGCATTAGTTTTCCTCCGTATTAATAAATAGATAGTATTTCACACAATTAACATATTTTTGAAGTTTTTTCCATATTTAACATTGACTTTGAACTTACCCAAATCAGTATCGGAAAATTCATGAACAATTTTCGCGAGGATATCGCTGTCCTCCGACGAAAAATCTAAAACAAGACTATCATGAATACTGAAAGATATAAAGGTTTTTCTGTCTTTTAAGATCTTATCGATCGCAATCATTTTTCTAAGAAAAAGGTCGCTAGCCGTACTCTGAATGATATAATTTAGGGCGTGGTGTTTATCCGCTGCAATGGTTCTATCATAAGGATTATTAACCTGCTGGCCATCCCAATATTTCTTTAAAACCTTGTCTCTATCAAAGGCACGATTTAATAAGTAGTCTTCTGATTCCGGATTGTATAACCACGCGAAAGCTCTTTTCTTTGCTTCTTCTCTTGTTACATTATCGCCAAATATATTCTTAATGTTCCATTCATGAATATCTTCTTCTGGTTGTGTTTTGTTTGCCAAACCAAGCAATACCCTGAGTTCTGCGGCATTGTAATCTAATTCAACAAGATAATCATTTCTTGGTTTAATTATCTCTCGGAACTCTTTATTCAACGTCAATATAGGAAAGCTATTTTTATTCGTTGTAAGTCTGCCTGTTTTTGTTCCATAAATATTGTAAGATATACGGTTATTATTAAGGGCTGTCTTGCGAAACCGCCGGGCCTTATAATCCCCCAGATTTTTATTGAAATATCCCAAATCTAAATTTAAAGTCTGCTTTTCTAGTTTATTCGCTAATATCGTCAAATT
>Ga0080013_1004175_pt1 | contig 14395 bp, 19 predicted proteins | sample ETNvirenome_6_85_FD_69236 | JGI IMG/M metagenome (GOLD analysis project Ga0080013, IMG submission 69236) | Marine viral communities from the Pacific Ocean - ETNP_6_85 (SPADES assembly) (version 2) | ecosystem: Environmental > Aquatic > Marine > Oceanic | place: Pacific Ocean | collected 2013-06-19
TTTACTAGCATCAAAATTATCAAAATAACCCATATCCTTAACCGTTTTCCAGTGTTTTTTGATCGCTTCGGTTTGTATATTGTTAAAGAAACCCGGGCTACGATCTTTTACTTCGTTCTCCGTCAAAGGACTTACTTCTCCGTTGGGAAGAATTTCCACGAACATTCCGCTTTGAAAAACATTTTTTCTTTTTTTATCTTGTTTATGAAAAAATGGATGGTATTTAGATCCTTTAGTTTCAATTAAATATATACCCCCGGATCTTGGATGATCTACTCTCCATACACCACTTGTATTTCCGTTATCATCTTTATTGTAAAAATACTTACCGTCCTTAGAATAAACACGTCCATCTTCTTGGGCTTTATCCCACATTTCCTTATCGGCAAGATACTTTTTGCTCCACTCATCGTTTAATAAAGTAGTACCAGATACTTGTTCGCTCTTTTCTATATCCGCATCGTAAACATCTGTACCTAAAAAATCGCTTAACTTTTCAATAACTTCTTCGCCGTACACTTCATTATATTTATCTACTCTGTTGTTGTAGTTATATAACTCCAGCATCCCAAGTGGTTTGAATACATACTTATAGGCTATTTCCTTTTTAAATTCTTCATAGTTTGCTGCCATTTTTCCAATATTCTCGGGTGAAACCGCGTCAAATAAAACTTCGGGAGCCTTATTTACTCCATCCCAAGCATTCTTCAACAGCGCCTTTCCAATATTAACTGGATTAAGATCTTTCAATTCGTTCTCTAGAAACCAGTCCCTTACTGTCGATACAGCCATGTCTTCAAGGTTGATATTATTCAAGTATTCTTCTAATTCTTCGACCTCATTGGAGTACTGTGCAGGATTTCGGAGTTTCAAACCATCAACCCACTTTTTGCCACTATCACCACCCCAAGCTAACCATGCAATGTATCCTCTGCTAGGTTTTGTCTTGCTTCCGAAGCCTTTGAATTTTTTATCACGTTGATGACGTGTAAAATAAGCCTTCATGCGTCGTACTGACCGTTCCCATATATTAGGTCGTACAAGCAACTGCATAGCTCTGACGAGTCCTACACCACTATCTGATGTCCAATTGTGTTTCCATGCTAGTTGTAAAGCTAGAGCGGCTTCCTTTTTTACCTTGGCAGGAACTTTGTATTTGGCTGATCCTCTCTCTCCAGAAGATCGCATCGAAGGAGTATAATCTAAGACTGTGTTGATCAGTTGATCGACTGTAGGTTTTTTGAGCTTGTATCGCTTAAACATCTTCTCCCAGGAGGGAGGAGGACTGTCGATCAGTTTTTGGATTTGAGCTTTATTCATAAGGATTCCATGAAGGCCCTATTGGGGCAATAACCTACCCCAATAGGCTTTAAGGTTTTTGTCGTTTTGCAGTAAGAAAGGGAAATGCGTCCCAATTATACCCCAAGGATTCAATTTCTGATTTAGATAAAGTTCTCCACCCTTCATGAGGATCGACATATGGTTTCGGACTATTTCTACAAACACGAAATCCTGTTAAAAAGTACCCTTCATCACCCGTTCCATCATTCCGCATTAAAGGTTCATCTAATACGATAGGACGATCATCATAATAAACACGTCCGTACATGTCGTATCGTCGATGTGTTACTTGTTTATTAAAAGCTTTTCCTCGTCTTGTTTTTTTCCAGCTTTCATAATCCAAAATTGGCTGTTTTTTCATTTCTGCTCCTTATTGCGTACTATTCGGAAACTGTAATGGTAGACCCTAGCGGAGGCTTTGTAATCTATTCTTCCGTATACCTGTGCAATACATTCATCGAAATTAAAGCAACCACCACGACTCACACGATGGGACTCTTTTTGACTATCTTTTATAGGCTGTTTTTTCATTTTTTACTCCGTACGATTCGAAAACCAACCAAAGGTCTTTTTCTATTCATTCTCAAGTAATCACGAAATGCTATGGAGAAATAATAATGTTTATACGCACCTGAACCCCCTTTATATACCCTTTTAGTACTTTTCTCTATATCTTCTAATGGCTGTTTTTTCATTTTGTACTCTTGTTCGCACGAATCAACTTACAGGCTTCTTTGCCCTTTGTTATCGCACTGTTCACGTTGCACTTAGGATTACTCTTGTACCCCTCGAGCTTACTCAGCAAGTAGTTCTGAGCCACTACAAGGCGATCTAAAGCTACGGTAACCTTCGACTGTACCCAGTCAGGAAGACGATCTGTACCATACAAGGCATCATCGAGTTCCTTCGCTATACGATGAATGCTCTTGAGCTGATTCTTTACCATAGAGCCATTATTCGTTCCGTATCCCAAATCACGTCCCTTCGTATTCCTACGTCGCTTCGGATTTGGGATGGTTCGACTGCGACATGTCAGCCACACAGTTTTATTCGTAAAAAAAGGCCTCCAAATATATATGTTTTTGCTAAATGCCTTCTTTGCCCACTTTTCAAATTCGTCTGCCTTCGAAACCTTCGAAAAATCAAAATCTGCTGACCCAAAACCAAGGGGATTTTCCAAATGAATGAAATTATGTATGTCTGGAAAGAATGACCGTATGAGATCTCCAAACTGCTCACGGGTAGCATCATCCTTCGAACACAATAAAGGTTCTAATTTCTTTCCAAGGCTTGTGGGTGGAAGATGGCTGCTGTTCCTACGTCGCTTCGGATTTCGGATGGTTATACCTTGACATATCAGCCCCACAGAATGAGCCGTAGGCTTCCAAATATCTATTTTTTTGCTAAATGCCTTCTTTGCCCACTTTTCAAATTCGTCTGCCTTCGATACCTTTGAAAAATCAAAATCTACGTCAGCAGAACCAAAGAGATTTCCCCAATGAGTGAAAGTATGTATGTCTGGAAAGAATGACCGTATGAGATCTCCAAACTGATCAAGTGTTGCATCACCCTTCGAACACAATAGAGCTTCTAGCTTCTTTCCAAGGCTTATCGGTGGAAGATGGCCGCTATTCTTACGTTTTATTGGGCCTACCTTAGAACGTGAGCATGAAATATATACTCGGGTTCCCTTGTAAGTCGTGGCAGAATGTGCAAAGACATAGACTCGAGGATCATTAGCAAAATACTGTTTCCAATATTGTACAAATGGTCGCACTGCACTTAGATCAGTCACATCATGATGAAAATCGAACCTCAGTTCTTTCCTCGCCTTAAGAGCTTGAGTAAAAATATTATCCCAGTCAGCATCATATAAACTTTTTACAAGTTCTAATGCAGATGGTGCTTCACCACCGCACAGTATATCCGCTAATTCTCTTGCATACTGACCGCTATTCTTACGTTTTGGAGGAACGTTAGACATGTCTTGTCCTCCTATCCTGAGAAGGACAAAGCCATTTCTAGCTTGACCTTGTATCCACTGCATGGTGGGATTTGTAGGACTCCAACAGAGAATGTATACAGTGTAAACATTCAATTGTCGTGGATCTTTCTCAAAGACTATAGCTATCTTCATGTTCAAGGCAAAGAATTTGGAGTAATACTTGAACATATCGTAGGCATCTGCATGATTGTCGAACTTGAACCAAATTCCTTGTTGACCAAATGTCCATGACTTAGTAATACTATCACTGTTTCCCTCCCATAAAAGAGGAATGAGCTCTAATGCTTGTCTAAGAGAAGGCTTGCTACTACTACATATCAACTTTTCAAGAGCATCTGACTCTTGACTATTCTTACGTCGCTTCGGATTTTGCTTCTGACCGGAGTATATCTGCATACCATGAGAGAACATCTTTATGTACCGCTTCCATGAAGAATGAGAAGCAGCTACCTTCCTACAAATCACCTCCACATAAACTCCACCCATAGCATACTTTGCATGGATTACATATACCTTCGGAGATGATGAAAATAAACGTGCAAGTTCGGTCGCAAAGGCATCAAGAGCTTTTGCACGTCCCTTAGGATTCCATACATAAAATCGTATGAAACTGACTATTGGAGTAATCCCTCCTCCAATTTCTGCGTCTGATATTATCTCTTGCTCTCCTTCCCCAAGATTGGGGAGAGCAAGTGATAAGATCAGTTCGCCAACCGACTCTAAGGTTTCTTCATCGGATGCTTCACATAATATGGTTGCTAATTTCTTTCCTTCGGGAGTATTCTTACGTCTTTTCATTGTATCCTCTTAAATGAACCACCATAGAACATTTTGCTAAAACTTCTTCGCCTTCTAATTTGGCTTGCAGGAACTGGTGATGGACAATATACATATATCGTTGGAGGGCCTACACCATCTAGTAAATAAACTGCGGTATTTGGAAGCATTGATGCAATGGACTTTGCTATAGCATAGGCGGCTAAACTCCCAAACGCATTTTGATACACCAAGTCTTTTATTTCTTTAAGCTGAAAAATAATTTCGCTGTATCCTGCGACAGGAACCCCAAATGAACCATAGCTTGGGGCGTATTGTGCCACATAAGGATTTTCCTCATGATAAAACTCATGAACTTTACCATGTATGTCGATGGCTTCGTATGTGTGATCTTCAGGCAAAAGGAGGTCTGAGAAATCGACCAAGGTCAATATCATCTCTGCTACTTGTGTCAAGGTTTCAGTGTCAGTATTGGGATCACATAACAGTTGCTCCAATTTCGGATAGGCACTATTCTTACGTCGCCTTGGATTCGATTTGTATTCTTTGCCACCGACTGAAAGTAGCCTCCCAGATACAGAGTCTTCTCCTGTGTAGTATTTTATATCGCTCCGCACGTTGTTAGAACATCTAATACTTACTACATGTTGTGATATAAGGTCTAGATACTCATACATTACAAGTATGTTGGTAACACTTGAAAAGTAAGTAGCCGCCCAGTTATACATTGCCATTGCAGATTTCTTCTTATTCTTAGCGAAATAGTAAAAAATATTAGCATCAAACATATTTGTGTCTATAGGCTGTTCTCCCGGATATAGAGCGAGAATGAACTCTGCCGCTTGATCAACACTTTGTGGATTTTTGCGTCCTTTACATAAAAGTTCTGACACTTGCTTTGCATACTGACCACTGTTCTTACGTCGTCTTGGATTTTTCACTCTTCCCGGGTGCTTTTTAAGCATCATCTTTCTTAATTTCGCAGGTATTACCTTTTTACAGACTAAGGATACCAAAGCAAATCCTTTCTCATAAGTGTCGTTACGATGAATCACTAGATCATTCTCTTTCTTAAAGTATGCGAGAAGCCAATCTATGAACTTGTCTGCCTTTGTACTGGGAACTTTTATCACTACATTTGTTTTATCTGTAGTATCGTAAGGATGTTTCCACGTTTCAAAGTCTTCCCCATACAGAGTAATTAACAAATCACCAGCAGAATAAATCGACGATTCGTCACCACTACAAAGAAGCTTCATGATCTGCTTCGCATACTGACCACTGTTTTTACGTTTTCTCATTTTATCTCCTATTTTTTCCTGTTACGACTCTGCGCAAACGACGTTTTGCAGAATTTCTTTTGGGGTTCTTACGACGGCTTTTGAGCCTCTTAAGGTAGTTATCTGCTGAACTACCCTTGTACTTAGGCTTCACACAGGTGAGTTTTACCTCAAACACTGCTGGATCAAAATGAGTCATACTAAAATCATCGTAGTGAACATACAGACGATTATCTGCTTTGAAATACGTCAATACCCAATCTAAAAATCGCTCTGCGTCAGGACAAGAGTGAGAGAATTGTGGCATGAAAAAGCTAAATACAATGTAGTTCTGAGTACCCCAATCTACGACCTCATACTCAATGCTTTGTCCATACAGAGCTTGAATGAGTTCTGCTGCCATAGTCAAGTTCGGTTTATTAGGATAATATTTACGATGATAGGACGGTTTACCTACATTTGAGCAGATAAGATCAACGACCTTCTTTGCTTCTGCTGCACTGTTCTTACGTCGTCTTGGATTTCGTAATTGTTCGACATCTTGCTTCAATGCTCTCGACACACGTTTCCCTCGAGCATTCTGCCATCGTATATAAGTGTACCAACCGTCAAAACCTTCATCAGAACGTCTGAGTCTTACTTGTGGAAATAGTAGTGTACCTCCACCAGCGACCTCTACTCCCTGAGCATTGCGACGAGCTACACGATCAAAAACCGTTTTTACCTTCTGAGCTTCACGTTTGGTGTCTGTTCGTACAAACATTGCCCTAGAGGATGTGTCCACTCTAGGTATGCTAAGGTATATCTGTAGTGGATTTATACCTAGTAGACTCATAAGCAGTTCTGCATATTGCGTTATGTTTTCGACGAGTAAATCTCTATCACCTTCCATGTCTAGAATGGTTTGAACAATCTTATCTTCGTCTGCCTTCGTATGATATTGTCTACGTCGCTTCTTCGATGGATTTTCTTCAACCTTCCTCTGCTTGAATTTTGTGGATTGTTGCGCAGACATCGGAGTTAATCTCCATGATTTCCCAGGAATAGGACTAGGCTTCTTTCCTGATGCACCCGTCAAGTAATTGTACACTGCGATTGCAAATCCCTTAGGGGTCAATGAACGAGCATAGTGAGCTTGATTCGTAGATTTTGTTAGTCCCAAGGCTGTCACAGGCTTTAGACCCTGAAACGTAGTATCATATTCCTTCAAATGAGCCATAGCATACTGATCTTGACCTAGTCTGTTCCCTTTCTTCTTCGTTTGCGAAGCAAAAGGACGAGGTTTTGTCAGTGATAATGTTTTGGTAAATTTACGAGAGTCTATTTTCCTAGGCAATTTTCGAAGCAGTGCAGGAATTCTACTAGAAGGACTGTCAATGCTGTTAATCGGTGGTTTAGAGAAATTTGCCCATATACCTGTGTGCTTACCGTAGTAATCGTAAAATTTCTCAGGCCAAGTGCGAGGAAGATTCGAATATTCATGAGGATTGAACTTAAAGTCCCACTGTCTCCAGGCTTTCGCCAATGAACCTGTTGAGGGGTTTTCTATCATCCAAAATTTGGCATGTGTTGCCCAGTTACGAGCTACGTCCACCAAATTCATAGCATATCTAAGAACTTTTTTATCACGCAAGACCTTGTCACCAAATGTAGCCGTTCCAGCTCTAGAAAAATTGGTACAAGGAGGAAATGCAAACATTACATCACATAAGCCTTTGAGTTGTTTACCAAAGAATACCTGATTCAATAACCAACAGGGATCTCCATTGATCAAATCCATCTGAACGTGCGCACATCGTTTCCAATTCGGATACATCTTTGCGCCAATATCCAATGTGATACAAATGTTTCCTTTATTTATGACCTTGCCATTGACCTTCTTTTCTCGCCAAGGATCAATGATACGACCAGATCGATCAAACATTGACACGATGACTAACCCATTTTTTTTAAGTGGGCCTCCACGATTTCCATAAGTAAATATAGGGCAATTCGTTTGAGCATACTGACCGATCTGAGACATCGCTATAGACTTAGAATACTGGTACGGACTCATAGTAGTCGATGGAGCTGGAAATGCACCACCTTGAATCTTTTGAATCAATTGTTGGTAGTCATATGCACTACGAACACCCATTTCCTCAAAGGTCTGAAGAGGAGTACCCTCAGCTAATTTTCTGTATCCACTCTTCGGTATTCCTACTTTTTTCTTCTTTGCAGTTCCTGTTTTTTTCTTCTTTGCCATTATTACTCCGTAGCTAGAAACATGAGCAGCGCATAACGTGATCCATTATGCGCTTTTCTTTCATGCAGTTGTGGATTATTATTAGATGCACTAGAGTACACTACTGTGCCTAGATATAGGTCATGATGGTATGTCTGATGAGGATTATGGAAAATAAGTTCTCCACCCTCCCAGCCTGTTGTCAAGATGGATACTGCAGTGTATCTGCACCACGACATGTGATTCTTCGCACCATCTATTGTGCACCCATCGTAATGCTTAGGGTGATCCTTGGGACGGTTCTCAATGCGATAATATGAAGGCTTACCCCATATCACCTTTTCTGGAATACTATCTTCAATAACAGAGCAAAGATGCGTAAATGAAGGTATCGATATTGAAGAGAAATCATGCCGTTTTTTATTTTGCTCTAAGCCTAGCAAAGACTCTACATCAGAATCTGTAATCGTATTCTCAATCCATTTACGCATGGCATCAATCCGTTATCCCGGCAATGGGAGCAGTATAATTACCACCTGCAAACCAAAGTGACCCATCTTTGGCCATTGCTAAAACAGGTCGAACTCCACTCTCTTCACCCAAAGCATGAATATAGAATGAGTAACCATCACCTTTTTTCTCACACGCATAAACCACATTCGTCATTATCCCAATAGGCTTGACATCAATATCCTCATAATCCTTTGATTGCTTACCACCAACCTCTGCTGCTAAATCTTCTAGAGGAACATAAGGATACTTATTTTTGAATTTTTTTAGGTTTGATCGTTTTACTTTAGAACTCAGTATAAAATACAGACGTTGATTTTTATGATCCATGTCGAATGCAAGATGTGAAGAATTACTATCCTTTTGAGAGAGCTCATATACACGATCTTTTTTCTTAGCAGAATCCAAAGGAGAATAGTGTATCTCAACCAACCGACCACACTCAACGAGTTTCATGTCTTTCCATCGTTTCTTATCCTCCTTAGATTTAATCACACTAGGAGGCTTAATAGGAACAACCTGAGATGGTTCTACACCCCAATGCCAATCGGTGTATGCCTTGTGTCCTGCTGATTTAGCCATTACTTTTTCCTTTTGGGTATCATAGCAATAAAAGGACGTAGATAAAGATATGCAACACCACCTACTGCACTGTAAGCTCCGATTTGAATCATGCGCCAAATGTGTGGTGGAATGTCTACAGGTCGTTTGCCACTGATCAATCCTGCTGCTAATCGAGGTAGGTAAGTTGTTTGCATGTACGTCTTGTACAAAGCTTCATCTTGTATCTTGGAAAGGCTAAATGCTTCGGACTCAAACTCTGCTTGCTCTTTCAATACACTCTCTTGCTTCTTAAAAGAAAGATGCTTTAATATAGACTCAGACTCTATTATCTTAATAGAATCTGATAATATTTCATCATATGTCTCATTCAACAGTGGGGTGATAACTAACAATTGATCTTTTATGTACTGGGGATCACTCGTTACATCTGTTGGTTCATAAGATGCCTTGGAAGCAGCTAACAAATCCTTTGATAATTGTAAATATTTGCTTCGTAGCTCTTCATTCGTTGCAGAAGAAGCCGCTTGCATATAAGACCAAGCAGAAACCACTTGAGCAGCTTTTATGGACAAAGGTGGATTTATGATAGCCATAGGCATTACAGTAGCAAAGTCATCTCTGATTTGACCCTCTGATATTGCTTTCAAAGCATCTTCAAGAGATTTATATAAACCATCGTAATTTTTGATGGCTTTTATATCCTCTGCGGATTTCCACGATCCCCAAGCATATACACCCGTAGGTACAGCTACTGCTGCTCCAATAAGTGTCCAAGCCAACCAAGGAACTACCATTATAGGATTTTTACGTTTCCGTCCCATCAAAATCTCCGATTCAAGTAAATGCCAAGACCCAGAGCTAAGACACCTAACCCAACGTAGGTCGATGTTCGCTCAAAGAATGGAATCGCAACTGGATAACCTAGAGATTTCGCAAAAGAATAAAAAGCTCTACGTGTTTCTTTTGCTTGTTTTAATTCCCTGTTCATGAACATATTAGTGTCTTGCACCATATCATCTAAAACTTGATACATTTCTTCTGCCATGCCAAGTCTTTCCCCGGCCAACGCAGCTTTAACCTCGAGTTCTGCTATCTGAGAAGCAATAGGAGTAGCATAATTTACACTCCCTCTCTTCTCAGGTGGAAGCTTCGCACGAACATTCCGTGTCTGTTCTTCACCAGCTTTGTTCAAAAACATTACTAATTGAGCAAGGATATAGGTTGGACTACTACTTTTTTCGCCAAGGATAAGGTTACTAGCTAAATCTTCTGCAGGCATGATTACTCCTTAATGAATAAGTAATAAACCGCTCCAGCAACCGCTATACCACTCACACTATATAAGAACCAATTCTTCTTATAGAATGGATCGCTACCAATAGCAAGCTCAGTCGAAGGAGATGGAGTTGAAGATGTACTAGATGATCTTTGACTCTTTGCAAATGGGGGTTCGAATCCAAGTGCAGTATAGGTATTCTGACCTATCACACCATCATCATTTCCAAATTTAGCCTTCTGATAATCTCTAATCTGCTTATCCGAAATTTTACCTGATATAGCAACACCCATTCTCTTTTGGATCTCACTAATAAGACCTTTGATGCCCGTTTTCTTCTCTACTTGAGCATCAGTTGCTCCACCCTTTACAAAGGGTAGAGTTTGTCCAGCCCTCATGTAGGTATAAGAAGGAGCAAAATCCTCCGCAGTCTGCTCTGAATAACCAGGCTCTGGACTGAAAGCATCTGTAGCACGTTGGTAGAAGTCACCTGCTATTTCGGTAAACGAACGATCTTGACCATAATTAGACGATAAACGATCAGGCGCACCAAAGTGACCAAAATTCTGTTGATTAAACATACTATTTCCTCAATAAATATATTGTTCCTAGAAGACCACCGATCAACATGACATACGTCACTGCACTAGGGCCTTGAACAGTAGTATCTTGACTCAAAATTGAATCTAGTTGTGCTTGATAAACTGCGTCTTTCTCTGCTTTTAGACGTTCTTTTTCTCGAGTTTCATTGGGAGTGTCCCAAGGAGTAATATCATCTAAAAAATCACCATACACAGGTGTCAAAGCTACAGAACTTTGATGCCCCTGATCCTTGGAATAATTGACTTTACCAAACTTTGTCGAACAACTAGGGTTCTCTCTATAAAAGTACGATGGAGTACTCATAATTACCTCAATGCTTTACGATAAAAACTTAATGCAATACCACTCACTGCTATGACAGCAAATCCATATGCCGCTAAAACTAGGTATCTCTTAATTCTTGAAATACGGGCTTGCTCTTCTAATGCAGGCAACCGTCCTTGGTATTCTGCAATGCGTTGCTGCACCAATAAACCCACCACAGGAACATTTTTGAACTGTTGCAACCACTTGAGCCTAGCTTTGATAATACCAACACTCTCCTCAGGAGATTTGCCTTTGATCAAACCAGCTACAACAGGAGCATACTGCTCTATCATATTCTGTGTGATGTTATCTATCTCTGCTGGGAGTTGTGTTGCACCATTGGCAGCATTACCACCATTGGCAGAATCACTACCATAAGCAGTCCTCATTCCCATACGAACCACTTGTGGCTTTTCAGGATATAGAAAAGGGGTGTTATATATAGACATGATTACCTCTTTAGCAAAAGACCAGTGACAGTAAGAAGACCAATCCCACCAATAAGATACAAAGGCATGTTTTTGGCATGTATCTGAGAACGTCGAGCACGTTCTTTCTCTATGGCCGCTTGGGTCAAACTTTGCTGTTGTGCTAGCTCTCCTTGCATTTCTAATTGTTGTTTTTGTGCATCAGCCGTAGCCTTCATTCCGAATAATTGACCAACTAGTGCTGCTGCACCTGTGATCAACGGATTCCCATAGCCGCCTTTTACGACATATGGAACTTGAGGCATGTTCATTTCCTCTAAAGCACGTTCATACGATCTCGTTCTAGACATATTATTTCCTTGTAAATGCGTAAATTAGACCACCAAATAAAGCTATACCACCAACTCCAATAAGAATCTTCATCGTGTTATTTTCCTTTGGTGCAGGTTGATAGATAGGTTGACCAGTAGTCGGATCAATGTATGTCTGTTGATAACCCTTAAGGCCAATTTCAAAGGCATCAAAGATGTTTTGAAGAGCAAACCCACCTTTCTTAGGTTGTTCACCTACTGCGCCACCTTTGCCCATCAAAGCATCTTTTGTAGCTTGATCAATAGATCCTGTCTGAGGAAGCCCAGCAGACTTTTGAAATTTCTTTAGTGCACTAGTTGTATCTGAACCAAACTTACCATCTGCGCCACTTGATCCTACACTATAACCATTCGCAATAAGAGCTTGCTGCAACTCTTTAGTGGAGTCATTGTACGTCAATCCAACAGAAGAAGATAGTCCTACTGGTATCTCTCCATAATAAGAAGCAAAATTCAACTTTTGTTCCGAAAATGGATATGTAGGTACACCTTGTCCACGATAGAATGGAGTCCCACTTGTTAATTGTTCAAGTTCTCCACCAACATAAGGAAGGGCTTTAGGCCCACTAGGAATATAAGGTTGATGGTAATTTTTTTGTTTTATCATGATTCTTCCTTTTTAAGCATGTTGCAAGCAATACCTGCGACGAATCGTGCTGCCGCAGTTTTGGTGTCTGGATCTAAAAGCTTTTTCCCACCTAATTCAGGATTCCACTCTTTCATTCTAAGGTCGATAAATACAGATAGGGTTTCCGCATCTAAGGCCAAAGGATGATTCTTTTTGTGCTCGTAGCCCTCTTTCAAAAACTCTCCCAACTTAACGATAAGAGGAATGAGTTTTGATGTGGGAAAGTCACTTTTTTTACCAAATCCAAACATCGATCTACTTTCTCATGAACACAAGATAGAGTGCGCCTAGAGCTATTGAACCAATAATGAGATTCTTAGGTGTGAATAAGCCTTCTTTACTCATTGCACGTTTGTCAAACGCAGTCTGTGCTACCAAACCTTCTTCTTTTTCAACACCTTGATCCGCTGCCTGTTCAAGAATTTCTCCAGACTCTGCAAGTTCAACGACCTCTTCAGGAGGTAAATCTGCCTCTGCGATTTGCGCTTCTACAGACTTGAGCTCTGATCCCTCTTTAGTTTCGAAAAGCAAACGACCTTCCGCTATAACAGCATCGATCAAACAGTTCACTAAACGTGGATCTTTCATCTGAGCACTCAGTGGGCCAGCATTACCCATGATTTGTGCAGACAATTTACTCTGCTCTGCCAACACATCACCTAATCTGGACTGAGCACGAAGAAGCAAATCAGGCTCATTCTGCTTAAGATAAATTGCAATTTCCTTTTCCAAGTAGGCAATGTGTTCAGTAATTAATTTCAACTTTGAAAGAAGAGCGGAATTTTTACGTTCAATAGCGTTGAGCATTACTCTATCCTTTTGAGAAGCTCCTTTCATCGCTTTTTTGCAGTTTGCATAGTTTATGGCATATTGAGTCTTCATAGCTTTGGCTGCTTTAATGCCTGTTCCACCTTGCTTTATACCAACTAGCACTGCTGGAAGAACCTCTGCTACAATGTCTTCTCTAGCTGGAGAAGCATCGTTCGCAGCTAATTTTGCAACAGTAGACCGAATTGTTGTAGGAGGTGGAGTTTGAGAGGCAGCAGTCGCCACACGAATGGAATCTAATCGTTTATTCGCCAGTTCACTTGCTTTACGAGAAGCTGCTACATGATCAAATCCCATTCGTCGAGTACGACCTTGCTGTTGATTCAATGCAACAGGAAGATCTATCATGGGAGTACTAGGTATGTTCATAAAATCTCCAATTTATGTAGTTTCTTTGATAGCATACTACTCAATTGAAGCATAAGCAATTGGTTTACTCTTTTTGAGTGCTATCGATTTCCTTTATCTCATTTCCATTGGGTAAGGGAGGATGTTCTACATTTTGACCGAATCGGTTCTCATAGTCCACCTGATCGATTAAACGAAGGAATTCTATAATATTATGTCTTCGATCTATGAGATTCTCAACCAAGTCCAATCTACCATTTGATAGACAACTGCTTAATTCACTAGCAATTACTTGGTCATATTTACCCTGGCGCACCCACTTTACTCTAGCCTTATATGACTTTTGCAAAAATGAGAGAAGCTTATCTATCTCTTGCTCTAAAAGCTTCTTTGGATCTGTGCTCACAGTTGGTATCCTGCAAGGAAGGCAGCAGCAGCATAAATCCACATCAAATGAGGAACATCACCTGCTTTACCCTGATCAACCATCTTGTAAGCCTCCCTCCATAAAGTGGTTTCTGTAGTATATTGACGTTCAGATTCTACATTTGAAGAATGACGAGTATTACCACGTTGGGAGTCATCTTCATTTTGCATGATGTTTGCGGCCTTATCCAAGACCTGAAGCAACTTGACATCTCTAGCCTTCGCAGCTCTCATTCCTATATCCGCAAAAGCCATGTTATTTCGATCACGTTCTTTGCAAGCTCTTGAATATGCGTACTCCACACTTTTATATGTTACGAATGTCAACTCTATAGACATAAATTACTCCTTGTAGTATCGTAAACATAACTAAAGGCATCGTCAAGATCAAGTAACTTATTGATTATCTCTGCTTGAGAACTAATGCTTTGTAGATCTTACTGGCTCGAAGGGAGTCAAGCAAAATCTCCGTACCAGCTC
>Ga0080013_1004176_pt1 | contig 14392 bp, 18 predicted proteins | sample ETNvirenome_6_85_FD_69236 | JGI IMG/M metagenome (GOLD analysis project Ga0080013, IMG submission 69236) | Marine viral communities from the Pacific Ocean - ETNP_6_85 (SPADES assembly) (version 2) | ecosystem: Environmental > Aquatic > Marine > Oceanic | place: Pacific Ocean | collected 2013-06-19
GTATATTCCAGAGAAGAACTTGATAAGCCGCGAGACAGCCCATGGGGAATCACTAATCGCCAGCAAAAGGAAGGCTTAGAGTTCGGAAGAAAGGAATATGATGAGATTGATCGATACTGTAAATATAAAGGAATTGAATGGCTTGCATCTGCTTGGGATATAGAAAGCCAACATTTCTTAAGACATTATGACTTGAAATATAATAAGGTCGCCTCTGCCATGTTAACACATCGCAAGCTGCTTGAGGCAATTGCCGAGGAACAAAGATATACATTTATCTCGACTGGCATGAGCACAATGCAGCAGATTAGAAACGCAATCCGAATATTTGAAGACGCGAACTGTCCATACGAATTAATGCATTGTAATAGTTCTTATCCAATGAAGCCAGAAGATGCAAATTTATTAATGATTCGTACTCTTCGTCGTGAGTTTGGCAAGATGATTGGTTATAGTGGCCACGAGGTTGGTATTATTATAACATGTGCTGCAGCCGCAATGGGCGCTACATCCATTGAACGTCACATCACCCTGGATCGGGCAATGTATGGTTCTGATCAGGCAGCTTCTTTAGAAGTTGGCGGATTACATAGATTGGTGACATACATTCGCGAGATTGAAAAATCGATTGGCAATGGCGTCAAGAAAGTTACTGATACAGAAAGAAATATTGCCAATAAACTTCGCAAGGTCGATACTTTGTGACAAAAATCGATGCATTGATACCAGCCCGCGCCGGTAGCAAAGGAGTTCCTCGTAAAAATATAAGAATAATAGGAAACCATCCTTTAATTGCTTACTCTATCGTGGCATGCAAAATATCAAATAAGGTAGATCGCGTGTTTGTTTCTACAGATGATCCAGAAATTGCGGCGGTAGCAAAAGAATATGGTGCGATTGTTCCTTTTATGAGACCATCAGAATATGCTGGAGATTCTTCAGGCGATAGAGAAGTAATTAAACATTTCTTTGAGAACATTGAAGTTGATGATGTTGCTTATATGCGCCCGACTACTCCAATGCGCGATCCTAAAAAGATAGATAAATATATCGATTTTTTTTATTCAAACAAAGATAAAATGTCTGGTTTGCGATCTATGCAAGAATTAGCAGAACCTCCCTATAAAATGCTCAAAATAGAACAAGGATACTGTACTGGTTTCTTTAAACATTTTCAAGGGATAAAAGATTATACTAATCTACCCAGGCAAATGTTTCCGAAAGCATATCTTCCTAATGGATATATTGATATAGCAAAGTACGAAACTGTGATGAATTCATCGAGTGCCTTTGGCGTAGAGATAATGCCGGTGATAACACCATCAATTGTCGAAATAGATATGCAGGAGGATGTTGAAATGTTGGAATATCAAATCAATAACAATCAGCATACAGATCTCATAATGAATTGTACGCACCATAGGAAGCTTTAAGATGATCAATACCAAAAATAGAACAATACATGATACTTTTGATATCAATGATGACTTGACTGGGTTTCACCCTAGCGAACTTGAATCAGATAATATAAATTCACAGTTACCGATGGTATGGCACAAAGCAAAAGATTTTAATATTTATGACGAACATGGCAACAAGTGGATTGATTTAACTTCTGGCATCTTCGCTATGAATGCCGGACATTCGAATCCAGTCATTAATCAGGCGATAAAGAATCAACTAGATGCCGATATGGTGTTTTCCTTTTTGTATTCGACAAAAATAAGGAAAACATTAGCCGAACGTCTCCTTGAAATATCGCCTTCTCATTTTGAAAAGGTTGTATTGCTTAATACAGGCTCAGAAGCAACCGATACGGCATACAAGCTAATTAAATATTGGGCCAAAGCGAACGATAGAAAATATATTGTATCATTTAGAGGCAGTTATCACGGAAGAGTTTTAAGCACTGATTTAATGAGCGGTGGTCAAGGAAACAGCAATTGGTCTAATGTTACAGATGACGATATTCTTTTCCTAGACTTTCCTTATGATAAAGAAACACAGTTTGATCCTTCTGCATTGGGAGATCCCAGCAAGATAGCCGCATTTGTATTAGAAACATATCAAGGATGGAGCGCCCAGTGTTATCCTGACAAATATATGAGAGATTTATATGATTTTGCAAAGCAAAATGGTTGTTTAGTTTGTTTTGATGAGATTCAAGCTGGATTTTATAGAATGGGAGAAATATATGGCTATCTTACATATGGAGATTACATTAAGCCAGATATTGTTTGTCTCGCAAAAGCTTTAGGGGCCCCCCTCCCGATATCGGCTGTCTTGAGTACTAGAGAACTTATTGACGGCGCCAAAAAATTAGGAGGCACAAATGCCGGCAATCCGTTATGTTGTGCTGCTGCATTAGCGAACATTGAATTCTTGACGAACAAAGCCTTTCAGAATGAACTGAAGAGAAAAATTAAAGTATTTGAAAATCGCTTAAAGAATTTAGAAAAATATGACATAATAAATTATATTAATGTTCGTGGAATGATAGGGGCAATAATCTTTAATAATAAAGAAATCGCCAACTCTGTTGTTGTAAATTCAGTTAGAAAAGGCGTCATGCCAGTTAATACTTGGTCAACTTCTATTAAGATTGGCCCCCCGCTTACCATTTCTATTGATGCGATTAATGAAGCATTTGATGTGATTGAAGAATGTATAACGAAACAAAATCTATCTTAAAAGAATCTAAGTATATAGAATATACCTATTCAAATAAGATAGCACCACCGGGTGCATATCCAGATTTACTCTCGAATTGGCTTTTAAAAAACGTTTACAAGAGGACTGGTAAGATTATTGATTTTGGATGTGGAAGAGGAGATTATTTAGAAGCATTTAAAAAATTACAATTTCAATCTTACGGATTAGATATTTCTCCTTCGATTGAGGAATTATCTGATTATACAGTTGAAAGAATGAATTTTGAAAAAGATGAGCTTCCATTTCCAAAAGAAAGCTTTGATTTTGTTTTTAGCAAATCAGTAATTGAACATCTGCACGAACCACATTATTTTTTGAAAGGCATATATGATTCTTTAAAATCAGGAGGCAAAGCAGTTGTTATGACTCCAAGTTGGGCCCATACTTATTGGGGCCCTTTTTATATCGATCATACTCATGTTAGTCCATACACTCTTTTTTCGTTAAAGTCAGCACTAGAAATGGAAGGCTTTAAAAATGTAAAGGTAGTGTATTTTTATCAACTTCCGTTTTTGTGGAGATTTCCATGGTTAAAGATTTTTGTAAAACTCTTTGCTAAATTACCATTACCATATAAACCATATCATGATGTACCTTGGTCTATTTCTAATAGATATAATAAATTGGTTCGATTCTCGAAGGAAGTTATGCTATTGGCGATAGTGGAGAAATAGATGACAAGCATTAGACACACAGGCATTGTTGTTACTGATATTGAAAAATCGATTCAATTCTATAATCGTTATTTTGGCTTTGAAGTACGGAAGGATATGGTTGAATCTGGAAAATATATCGATAATTTTTGTTCTCTCGATAATGTAAAAGTAAGAACTGTAAAAATGGCTCTAGAGAATGGAGATATGATCGAACTTCTTGATTTTGTATCTCATCCAGAGCGTAATAAAACCAAAAAAATCAACCACATTGGTTGTTCTCATATGGCGCTAACAGTCGAAAATTTAGATGAATTATATAATATGATGAAAGATAATGATGTCTTTTTTAATTGTGAGCCACAATTTTCGCCCGATGGACAAGCGAAAGCAACATTTTGTAAGGATCCTGACGGAACGTTTTTAGAATTAGTGGAGATATTGACTTGAACTTGGGAGTTATACAGGGCCGGTTATCAGAACCGGTTAACGGACACATTCAGGAATTTCCGATTGCTTGGAGAAAGGAATTTGAATTTTTAGATGAATATGGGTTAACGCATATTGAATGGTTGATTACAAAAGGAAGCGCAAAAACAAATCCTGCTTTTGATACAAACGTATCTTTAGTTGAGCTACCTATTAGCTCATTATGCGCTGATACTTTGGTAGACAGCCGTATCGTTGATAAGGATTATCTCACAACGCATCTAACACCTATTTGCGAATCAGCAGTTCGAAACGAAATAGATATGATTACTATCCCACTTTTAGAAGATAGTAGCGTAGAAGACTCAGAGATTAGATATAAATTTAAGAAACTTATTGTAGAATTTGCGAAAAAGTTTCCAAATTTAAAATTTTCTTTTGAATGCGAGTTGCCAATTGAAGGATTATATGATATATTAGAATTGTCTGATAATTTTTATGTTACATATGATACGGGAAACATTACATCATATGGTTTACAACATGAGAAATATATTGATGCATTTTATCAAAAGATAAACAATGTGCATTTAAAAGATAGAACTTATGATGCAAGAACCGTTTACCCGAGTACTGGAGATACTAATTTTAAATTAATTTTTAAGAAACTTGCCTCTTTGGGTTATAATGGGCCCTATACAATGCAGACTGCAAGAGGCGCGCCCGGATTTGAAATGTGGACGATCTTAGACCACAAGGAAATTTTACAAGGATTATATAATGCAAAATAATATTTTTGACTTAACAGGAAAAGTTGCCGTGATTACAGGTGCTGGGGGCATTCTTGGCCCTAAGCATGCCGAGGCAGTTATTGAACACGGCGGAACTGTAGTTTTAACAGACTATAATGAAGATAAAGCAATTCAAAAAGCTAATTTTCTGAATGAAAAATATGGAGAAGGTTCAGCAATATCATATTATATGGATGTTACTAAAAAGGATACAATTGTTTCTGTTGCAGAACAGCTTGACAAAGTTGATATTCTAATAAACAATGCTGCTAAAGATCCCAAAGTAGAAGACTCAAAAGGAATGTCACCAAGTTCAAGATTTGAAACAATGACGCAAGAGTATTGGGAAGAGGGAATTAGCGCTACTTTACATGGAACTTTTTTCTGTTCCCAAGTCTTTGCTAATAAAATGCTTGAGAATGGTGGTGGTGTGATCATTAACATCGCATCGTGTTTAGCGAATATCGCCCCAGATCAAAGAATCTATAGACAAGATGGCCTTGAAGAAGATATGCAGAATGTTAAGCCAATCACCTACGTTGCCTCTAAATGGGCCGTTGTTGGTATGACTAAATATTTGGCCACCTATTTTGCAGACCGTGGCATTCGTGTCAATTGCCTTAGTCCAACTGGTGTTTGGAATGAAAGAATTCCAGAACATATGGTTCAAAGAATTGCCAATTTAAATCCAATGAATCGAATGGCCCATATCGATGAATATAAGGGCGCCATTGTTTTTCTAGCTTCAGATGCCAGTTCATATATGACAGGTACAAATTTAATTGTTGATGGTGGCAAAACAACGTGGTAGAAGATAAAACGACATTAAAGATGAAACATGTCCCCAAAGGATGGGGTTACGAAAGATGGATCGTAAATTGTGAAGAATATTGCGGAAAATTGCTTTATTTTGAAAAAGGCAAACGATGTTCTTGGCATTTTCATGAAATAAAAGATGAAGTATTCTATGTACAATCTGGAGTTTTAATGGTGTATTATTCTGATGAGGATGATATAACAAAGGCAAAGCAAAAAGTTTTAAAGGCTGGCGATAATTTTCATGTCTATACTGGCCTGCGTCATCAAATGGTGGCCTTAGAAGATACTGAGTTATTCGAATTTTCAACGCAACATTTTGATAGCGACAGTTATAGGATTGTAAAAGGAGATTAAAATGGAACATCCTAGCAAAGATGTGGCATATATCTTGTCGTACCCCCGATCCGGATCGGGTTGGTTTCGCTACTGTTTGAAATTTATTACAAATGCGGACGCATCAACAACTAGTACTGAAATTGCAGATGCTGTTTATGATAATAAAGGCCGACACTGTGACTCAGAATTTATATATCACTCACATCTTATAACGAATTTTCATTGGGACATTGAAAATTGTTTTGATGTAAAAAACATATTGCTGTTGCGAAACTATAAAGAAGCCATTTTTAGTGAGATGAAAAATGTATATAATCGCCCCAGCCTTCTTGGGCATACCCTCCAAGGTTCATCTCCAATTCTTAGATACTATCTGCTGGCGTGTTCTAATTCTGTAGAAGTATTGAAGCATATAGCGGCCAAATTTGATCCGAATCTTCGCAAGATACATCCTGACGATTGGCTTCGGATTTGGAACGATATGTTGACAAACCAAGACCACCCATCCTACCAAAATCCTGTGCAGAAGCTTCTGGTGGGCGCCCTGCCAAAAAACGAAATGGCTATTATGGATACATATTCTACTTTAAAGGCAGATCAGATCTTCGATGATTTTATGTTGTCCGGATTTCCAATTTCAAAAACATTAAACCATTCACTCTGGAACGCGCCCGAGTACGTTATAGCCGCAGAGATGAAGAGATACCCTATCGAGGCGTCTATTTCCTTTTCTATCGCCAATCATTATCATTTTGCCTTACAGTTAAAACGATATTATGATCTTTTGGAGTATCACGATAAAGTTTCTAAAATAAATCCGAATAATGCGCTTGTGGTCAAATACGAAAATTTTATGCAAGATCCTTTTTCTGAATTAAATAAGGTAATTGATTTTATAGAAGAAACTAGTTTGATAATTTCTGAACATATAAGTGTTTTTAGAGATAATTTATGCAAATTGATGGATAATATAGAACACCATAAACATGTATCTATAAATAAATATAAGGCACCTTCCATAGAGGAAGGCAGACGTATGAATGCTAGTAGCTATGGAAAAGACAATAATAAATATAATTTTCACTCATCACAATGTCGCAAAGAGTTTCTAGTAGAAATAGATAATGTATTAAAAAACAAGAATTTAGAGCTTTTTAATAAATATTTATCTGATTATGAAGAAAAAGGAGATTAAAATGGAGACAGAGAGTATTAAACAAGATGCCGGCGAACTAATATCTTATTTTGTACGTACTATAAAATTCGAAAAACTCTGGAAACATCCCCATATTGCGGGAGACCATTGGCTTGGTAGAAGGTATTGTCGCGAAAGGATACAAAGATGCGCCGAATGGGCCGCCCAAAATTATGATGGCGATTTTATAGAGATTGGCGCCTTGCATGGTGAGACCACGGTTAAACTAGCCGAAATAGCAAAGAAATATAATAGAAAAGTGATAGTAATCGATCCCTGGTCAGAAGCAACAGAAGCATTTGATGGCGTCAATTATATTCAGGGAGATGAATATGATATATGGCGTGAGAATACGAAAGAATATTCAGCCATAATTGAAGTATATCGCACATCATCGCACGATCCAAAGCTGCCAGAAATATTAAAAGAAAAAGAACTCTGTTTTGCCTGGGTTGATGGCTCGCATACCGCACAGGCATTGGCAAATGATTTGAATTTAGTAAAACATAGTGCGGTAATTGGTGTAGACGATATTAGTTATTGGCTATGGTGTGAGATATGTCAACAAAAATATAATTTGTTTTCTGTGTTTCACCTTTTTGCCAACCAAAATGAATTTCAAACAATTAAATTTGATTGGGCCGCCGAAGGCTATATTTTCTGCAGATATAAAAAGAGTATCTTAACACGCGATTTCTTAGGTGACGAGCATGAGTCGTTGTCAAATATAATTGAGTATTATTCTTCTATTGCGCCTTCTTTTTACCATTCAGAAATGAAAAGATTTATTTGGGCCCCGACCGAAATACGTTATGAATTTCGAGATCGACCAGAATCTACACCAATAATGGTACAGATAGTAGAACTTGTAGGGAGCGATGATGATAAAAAACGTATCGGGCCCACTGTTCATGAATGCAAGTACTTCGCCGGAGATCGAGTCTTAATGGAGAAGTCGCTGGAGAAGGGCGCCTAATGCGTTATATTGTTGATATAGACGGTACTATTTGTAATAATACAAATGGAAATTATGAGGCGGCAGCACCCTTCCCGGACAATATTGAAAAAATAAACCGCCTATATGATGCAGGATATGAAATTATATATTGGACTGCTCGTGGCGGCACAACTGGCATAGACTGGACTTCTTTAACGACAGCACAGTTGGAAAAGTGGGGCGCAAAGTATACTGAATTACAAATGAGAAAACCGCACTATGATCTATTCATATGTGATAAAGCGATTAATTCAGAAGAATTCTTCGGAGAATAAAATGAAGAAATTAAAAGTTAATTATTATGATAGTTTGATGACAAAAGAAAATAACTTTGATGTACATCAAGCCTGGACGATGAGTAGAGCATGGAAGCCAAAAAGAATGCAATGGGTATATGGTGGTGGCGCCCAAGAGTGCGCCGCAGAGCCGATGAGAAGCTTGCCAGAGGATGATGTTGAAGTAACATTGTTTACTGACAAGGATATACTTTCTTCAATGGTTTCTCAGGTGAATACCAAATATAAAGTTGCTTTCTTGTCTGAGTGTAGGTCTATTCATCCTTTCGCGTACAGGCAGGTTGTTTCTGTTGAGGATAGTTTTGATCGTATATTTACATATGATCAAGAACTGCTGGACAGAGGGCCAAAATATGTAAAAAATGTTTTAGGGACTTCGTGGCTAAACGATACCGAAGCAGCAATATACGACAAAACTAAAATGCTGTCGCACATTGCCTCTGTTAGCGAGTGGTCAAGAGGGCACAAGCTAAGGCACATAATAGGGGATGCCATCAAAAATAGATACGAGGTAGATTTTTGGGGATCTGCATATAATGGGTTTGAGTCAAAACTGACTCCCCTGAAAGATTACAGATTTAGTATAACCGTTATGAACGCAAATCACAAAAACTATTTTACGGAAACTCTCGTCGACACATTCAGATGTGGCACTGTGCCAATTTTTTGGGGCTGTGACAATATAGGGGAATTCTTTGATGAGAAAGGAATATTGAAATTTGAAACAGGCCCAGAGTTGTTTGAGATTTTAGACAACCTATCTGAGGAACTCTATAATGAAATGTTGCCACATATCAAAAATAATTTTGAGATTGCAAAAAAATATGTGTGCGTCGATGATATTATAGCAGAGAACATTATTAAAACATTGGAGTTAGAAGGATATGAATAGGAAATATTTACCAACTTTGTCTGAGTTAATAGACAGATTGTCTATAGTTCAGCTAAAAGAAGTGTTTATCACAGAGCACAAAGATGAGTATAAGCAAGAAATAAAGGACATTATTCACGATATTGACTTGACATTGAAGGAAAAGGATGTTATATTAGATTCTAAGGCTATAAGAGCAATAGTGGTTTTATCACAAATGAATCTTCATATATGGCACAATGAGTCGAATTATCGAAAGGGAATTAGAGAAGGAAATAATCTTGAATTAACGCACGGTATCAATGGCATTAGGAATACCGCGAAGAACAAGATCCAGGAGCTAGCAGGCGGACGAAAGGATTATAAAATCGATTGTTTGGCGGCAGAATTTAAAGATTGGGAGATAAGCTGGGATGAATCTTAAAGAATATTATGAACACTACCTGACATTACATCAGGATCCTCGTTGCCGAAGGATGCACTTTATTGGCCAGTTGGTTACAATATTTTTTACGGCATTCGTTTTATACGGCATGCACTGGTATTTGATACCGTTAGTGCCTTTTGTCGTTTATCCTTTTGCATGGCTAGGGCACTTTCTTTACGAAAAGAATACACCAGCAGCATTTAAAAATCCCATAAAGGCAAAAATATCTGATTGGCTTATGTTCAGAGATATATTGCTTGGGAGAATTTCTTTATGAAAACAATTTTAATCACCGGCGCCGCCGGATACATTGGCAGCGAGCTTATATCGTATTTTATTGAAGATTATAAAATAATTGCATACGATATTATGATGTATGATAAGACATCTCTGCTTAGATATGCCGGCCATAAGAATTTTGAGTTTGTAAAGGGCGATGTTAGGGATCTGGAGCTTCTGCATGAAAGCATGGAAACCGCGGACATCATTATTCCTCTCGCAGCGCTTGTCGGCTTTCCTCTGTGCGATCAGAAGCCAGAAGAGGCAGAAGAAGTTAACTTCAAAGTAAATGAGTGGATAGCAGAAAATAAGAGAACAGATCAGTGGGTGATATATCCTTGTACTAATTCTGGCTATGGAACAAGTAAAGATGGATCGGTGTGTACAGAAGAGTCACCGCTAAATCCAGTATCTTTATATGGGAAAACAAAGGTGGCGGCAGAAAATGCCTATAGAGATGTAGAGAATCATGTGACATTCCGTCTGGCAACAGTCTATGGCGTTTCGTCTCGAATGAGAACAGATTTATTGGTAAACAATTTTGTACTAAAGACTCTGAGAGAAAGAATATTGGTTCTGTATGAGTGCGAATTTATGAGGAACTATGTTCATATTCAAGATATATGCCGTGCGTTTTCCTATGTAATCAACAACTGGAAAGACTGCAAGAATCAAACTTATAATGTCGGTAACGATGCTCTGAACATGAACAAGTTGCAGCTTGCCGAAAAGATACAAGAACACCTTCCCCTAGAGATAATCCGTGCAGAGTTTACTTCAGATCCAGACACTAGAGATTATATTGTAAGCAGTGAAAAGATTTATTCAAAAGGTTTCGAGTGTGAATATGATTTAGATGATGGCATATATCAACTTATCAACGCATATAAGATCATTGAGGAGCCATGGTTTGCAAACTATTAAGGTGAAAGAATGAGCCAAATAGATATTGTATTTGTACATCCGAACGCATCAAAAAGAATATATCAGGATTTAAACAAGGAATACTCTGCAATCGAGCCACCAATCTGGGCAGGTCTTCTTGCAAATCGAGCCCGTCAGGATGGCTATAATGTTAAAATTATAGACTGTGAGGCAGAAAATTTAGATGTACAAACTGCTGCAAAAAATATAGTCTCACTAGATCCGAAACTGGTAGCTATAGTTGTATATGGCCAACAGCCATCCGCCTCGACACAAAACATGGAAGGCGCCAGCATGTTGTGCGATCTGTTGCACGACAATTACGAACACATTAAAACATTATTGGTTGGCTTACACCCATCTGCCGTCTCTAGAAAGACAATGGAAATGGAGAAGGCAAATTTTGTGTGCCAAGGCGAGGGCCCTCAAACGATTGCTGGCTTGTTAAAAATAGATATGAACGACAGGGAGCAACTAAACGATGTGCCTGGCTTGTGGTATAGGGACGGAGATGTTATTAAATGCAATGCGCCTGCTTCAATAATTTCTCAAGAAAACCTTCATAGTGAGTTGCCTGGAGTGGCGTGGGATCTGCTTCCTATGGAAAAATATAGAACCTCCAATTGGCATGCTATGAGTAACGGTGGAGACAGGCAACCATTTGCTTCTATTTATACAAGCTTGGGTTGTCCATTTCAATGTAGTTTTTGCTGCATCAATGCTCCGTTTGGGAATAATAATCTTGAAAACTGGAACTATGGAAGAAATAAATTTAGATTCTGGAATACAGATTTCATTATGGAGGAGTTTGAAAAACTTCACAAGATGGGAATTAGAAATATTAAGATAGCTGATGAGATGTTTGTGTATAATAAAAAACATTTTCTGGAAATATGTAACAGGCTAATTGAAAAAGAATATAATTTCAACATATGGGCATATGCTAGGATTGACACGGTAAAGAAAGAATATTTAGATATTCTTAAAAAAGCCGGCATAAATTGGCTAGCACTAGGAATAGAGTCTGGAAATGCAGATGTTAGAAAAAGCGTAGTAAAGGGGAAATTCACAGATATCAATATTAGAACTTTAGTTGAAGAAATACATGCTGCCGGTATTAATATAATAGGAAATTATATCTTCGGCCTTCCGGAAGATGATATAGAATCGATGCAGGATACTTTAGATCTTGCTATTGGCTTAAATTGTGAATTTTCTAATTTTTATTGTACCATGGCATACCCTGGTTCAAAACTTTATCTAGAAGCCATGCAGGACGAGGGTAAGCTACCAGAAAATTATGTTGGCTATTCTCAGCACTCTTATGAGTCGAAGCCTCTTCCAACTAGGCATCTAACTTCAGCCGAAGTTTTAGGCTTCAGGGATAATGCTTTTTTAAAGTATTATAAAAATCCAAAATATCTGGCAATGGTTGAGAATAAATTTGGATTATCTATCAGGAAAGAGATTGAAAAGATGACAGAAATAAAATTGAAAAGAAAGATATTGGGTGACTGATGACTGATTACACAAAAGAAGATCTTATAAAGTTCGAAAATGAAATGGCAGCCCGCTTTGATAATGCGGAAATCAAGGCGCCTGTCCATCTTTATAATGGTAACGAAGAACAAATAATTGAAGTGTTTAAAAAACACAACATCGGTCCGGAAGATTGGGTGTTGGGCTCTTGGAGGAGCCACTACCAGTGCCTTTTAAAGGGGGTACCCAAGGATGAGCTAAGGAATGCCATTCTACAAGGACGCTCCATCTCCCTTTGCTTTTCGGAGCAGAGAGTTTTATGTTCAGGAATCGTGACAGGGGCACTTCCTATTTCGGTTGGCATTGCTCTGGATATCAAGAGGAAAGGCGGAAAGAACAAGGTGTATTGCTTTATGGGAGACATGACATCTGAGACTGGAGTTGCGCATGAGTGTATTAAATATTCTCGCAACCATAAGCTGCCGATTCATTTTATCATCGAGGATAACGGAAAATCTGTTTGTACAAACACGCGTGCAACTTGGGGAATGGAAAAGTTAACATACGAAGATATTAATGATGAATATGTCACATACTATAAATATCCGATGGAGAAATGGCCACATGCCGGCGCCGGAAAAAGGGTGCAATTCTGATGGGAAAGTATTTTGATGAATTAGCAAGAGCTATGGAATATCTGGGAGAACAACCAGATACAATGTTTTTAGGTCAGGCAGTAGAGTACTCCGGAACAGCGATGTCTAATACACTTAAGAATGTCGACAGGAACAAGCTTTTGGAGATGCCTGTTGACGAAGAAATGCAAATGGGAATCACCAACGGCTTGTCTGTGGCAGGGACAATACCAATTAGTATTTATCCTCGATGGAATTTTCTTTTACTATCAATGAATCAATTGGTTAATCATCTCGATAGGTTGAAAGAATATTCTCACGGAGAATATGTACCTAAAGCTATTATTAGGGTTGGAATCGGCTCGGTACGACCATTGAATCCACAGGTGCAGCACACGGGAGACTTTACACAAGTTTTTAGAGGGATGCTTAGAAACATTGAAGTAATTCGCTGCGATGAGCCAGAAGACATCTTTCCAGCCTATCAAAAAGCATACACCAGAACAGACGGAAAGAGCACTATAGTTGTGGAATATGGTGATTATTATGGCGAGAAATAATATTTTTTATACAAGACTTCAATGAATACAATAATAAAAAGAATAAAATCTAAAAATATTGACGGAGTTTCTAAGATTACATTAGACACCTTTCAGGATTTCAGGGGAGAAATATGGACATTATATTCTAAAGAATATTGTGATTATGATTTTGTCGCGGACAAGATCACGATCTCTCGCTTCGGTTCGCTGAGAGGGTTTCATGGAGATAGTCACACTGCAAAATTGATATCCTGTTTGTCTGGACAGTTCCAGCTTGCCATCGTCGACACCAGAACAGGCTCAGACACCTACGGCAATGTAGAAACATACCTAGTGTCCGACAATGAGCCTGCCGTCGTTGTAGTGCCACCTGGGTGCATTAACGCACACCTATGTCTTTCTGACAAGTGCGTGTTCTACTATAAGTGGTCAAAAGAATATGACGGCCCAGATAGCCAAGTAACCGTTGCGTGGGATGATCCTGATATCGGAATCGATTGGATGATTAAGAGCCCCGTGTTGTCTGCGAGAGATAAAAATGGAAACAAATTTAAGGAGATTAGACTTTGAAAATAAAATACCCACTAGCAAAAGAAACAATTAACGAAGAAGATGTCGATGCTCTCTGTGAGTGGCTAAAGACATATCCAAGACTTACCAAGGGGAAATTAACTTGGGAAGTAGAGGACAAATGGGCTGAATATATTGGAACAAAATATTCCGTTTTCAACAATTCCGGCTCTTCGGCGAATCTTCTGATGGTCGCGACAGCGATACAAGCCGGCAGAATTAAAAACAAAAAGATTGTTGTACCCTCTGTTGGCTGGGTTACAACAATAGCCCCAGCAATACAGTTTGGACTAGAACCAATTATGGTTGGCACTGATGCAAATACATTTGGTATTGACCTTGATCAGTTAGAAAAAATATGTGAAAAAGAAAGTCCCGATGCTGTCATATTTGTACAAGTTTTGGGCGTTCCACACTATAAAAAAAGGTTATTGGAA
>Ga0080013_1004178_pt1 | contig 14390 bp, 13 predicted proteins | sample ETNvirenome_6_85_FD_69236 | JGI IMG/M metagenome (GOLD analysis project Ga0080013, IMG submission 69236) | Marine viral communities from the Pacific Ocean - ETNP_6_85 (SPADES assembly) (version 2) | ecosystem: Environmental > Aquatic > Marine > Oceanic | place: Pacific Ocean | collected 2013-06-19
ATAATTTTGATGAAGTAATTGTAGAATGGTTAATTAAAGAATTTAAAAAAGAGAGTGGTGTGGATATAAAAGATGACCCATCAGCATTACAAAGATTAAGAGAAGGAGCAGAGAAAGCGAAAATTGAACTATCCAACTCCACCACTACAGAAATTAATCTACCATATCTGACCGCGGACAATACAGGTCCTAAACACTTAGTTAAAAGTTTAAGTAGAGCTAAATTCGAGTCAATGGTAGATAGTTTAATTAAAAGAAGTATGAAACCATGTCAAAAAGCTTTGAAGGATGCCAAGCTAAAAGTAAGTGACATAGATGAAATAATTTTAGTGGGTGGGTCAACAAGAATTCCAGCTATTGAAAGTGCAGTAGAAAAGTTATTTAATAAAAAACCATCAAAAGGAGTGAACCCAGATGAGGTAGTAGCTATGGGTGCTGCAATACAAGGAGGTGTGTTAGCTGGAGACGTAAAAGATGTTTTACTCTTAGATGTTACCCCTCTTTCATTAGGTATTGAAACAATGGGTGGTGTTATGACAAAACTCATAGATTCAAACACAACAATACCAACAAGTAAATCAGAAGTGTTTTCCACAGCAAGTAATAACCAACCCGCTGTAGATATTCATGTAGTACAAGGAGAAAGACCAATGGCGTCCGACAATAGAACATTAGGCAGGTTTCAACTAACGGATATACCACCCGCTCCCAGGGGTATACCACAAATTGAGGTGACTTTTGATATTGACGCAAATGGGATTATCAATGTGACAGCAAAAGATAAAGGAACTGGAAAGATTCAAAATATAAAAATTGAATCCGGAAGTTCCTTGTCTGATGAAGAAATACAACGTATGAAAACTGAAGCTGAACAAAACGCGAAAGAAGATTTAGAGAAAAAAGAGAAAGTGGAAAAACTTAATAATGCCGACTCACTGATATTCCAAACTGAAAAACAAATAAAGGAGTTTGGTGATAAATTACAAGAAGGTGATAAATCACAACTTGAAACATTAATTAAAGAACTCCAAGAAAGTATTAAATCACAAGACACCCAAAAAGTGGAGGAGTTAACCGAGAAACTTAATAGTGCATGGCAAGACATTAGTACTAAGTTATATCAACAAACCCAAACCGACACGGAACCACAAACACCACCTACCGAAGGTGATACTACAGATGTAGAATATGAAGAAGTAAAATAATCTTTAAAAACCCTCTTGGAAACTTGAGGGTTTTTATTATATTTAAATAAAAAGTTATGTCAATTAAATCTGAAAAAATAAGTGGTAAATTAATCCTCAATGAATATGATTCTAGTAATCTTAAATCCTCTGAGTATAACACCGAAACACAAGAACTGATTGTGGAATTTAAAAAAGGTGGAAAATATTCTTACACTAAAGTGCCTATTGGAGTTTTCACTAAAATGAGAAAAGCCGATAGTCAAGGCTCTTTCTTCTCAAAAAATATCTCTAGGTCGTATAAGTATAAAAAGTTATCTTAATCTTAAGATATTTATTGTGTGATGGAATCAAATACAATATTACAAAGCTTTAAAGTACAAGATGGGCTTAATCCCACTATTTGGGATGAAGAGTCGGACGGTCTATACATAATTAAACCCGAAGTTAGGGAAAAATTAATAGAAATCGCATCAAATTTTATTGAATTTATAGGTGTCGATGTAGATGTTGAAGACATCACTATGACAGGGTCTCTTGCCAATTATAATTGGTCTTCATTTTCTGATATAGATTTACATATTATAGTAGATTTCGCTAGCACCGATATAGATAATGACCTTTTACGTCAACTATTTAATTCTAAAAAAACCATTTGGAACTCAACTCATGACATAGAAGTATATGGTTTTGAAGTTGAAGTGTATGTACAAAATCAAAGTGAACCCCATTTTGCTACAGGAGTTTATTCGGTGATGTATGAAGAATGGATAAACGAACCACAAAAAGAAGATGTTACTTTTGATAATCAAAAACTTTTATCAAAAGCTTCAACATGGGTAGAGATGATTGACGGTGTTGAAGAAAAATCAGAGGTACTCCAGCCCGAAGAAACTCTAGAGTTAATTCAAAAAGTAAAAGATAAGTTAAAAAAATATCGTTCTTGTGGACTAGAAAAAAATGGAGAATATTCTTATGAAAATTTAACTTTTAAATTTTTAAGACGAAACGGATACATTCAAAAATTGTTTGATTTAAAAAATAAAATAACTGACGATATACTTTCATTAGAATAGAAAAACTTTTTATTCTTATTTTAGTATTTATTAAGAAAAGACTATTATGCCAGGAGGAAATTACGGAGGGTCATCAATACCACCTACAGGAATACAAGGAAATATATTGTACGCGAGTAGAGCTACAACTTATAAAGATTGGATGTGTACATCTTTTGTGTCATCTGCAGATGGTAATTTTACAATGGAAAGAAACAATCTTTCCACTACCATTAATCATGTAAACGGGGTACAACAGGATATCTTTATGAGTCCGACAGACTTAGCATCGGACCCAGGGGCTGATACCATTTTTTGGTGTTATGAATGTAGTTGTGATGACGCAATGACAGGTACCACCAAATTTAACGAAACTGGTTACGCTTATCCACCAGCAAATGATGGTACAAGGTCCAATAATAAAGCTACCTTAACAACTCTTAAATCATATGGAGGTTTTGCACCGACTATTATTGGAGGAGGAGGATTAAATAATTAAAAATAAAACAAGAAAAAAATGGCTGATTTAAAAGCAATAGGTTCAGAAAAATTAACGGGAGACGCAAAAATCCGAAGAATAATGGAAATAGCTCGTTATGGTGAAACACCCAAAAATAAAGAATACCATAATAGTACAGTATCTTTTACTAAAAAAGCTCCTAATGGTGTTACATATGCAATTGTACAAGAAAAAGACGGATATTATGTTAAATCTGGAATAAATGAAAGTAAATTAGATTATGTAGACGGCATACATAATAAAAGAAAAAATAGATTTAGAAGTTATTCATCAGCCTTAAAAAGAGTTAACTTAATATTAAAACCTATTAATGAAGAATTTAATAATGGTAAAGCTACATCATTATTCGAACAGTGTGCAGCTGTCATAGATACTAGTGATATGGGAGATGACACGGGGAATGAAGAAATGGCATATTATGATAATAATAATGACATGACTGCAGAAATGTTTGAACAAGAAGATGAAGAAGAAAAATTCGTTTTAAAAGTTGATGAACCAGCGGATGATATGGGTGGTGAAGAAATGGATTTAGACATGGAAGATGATATGGAAGACGAAGATATGGACATGGAAGACGACATGGAAGATGAAGATATGGATATGGAAGATGAGGAACTGGATGTAGACATGGAAGATGAAGAAGAAATGACGGGATTCATGAAACCAATCCAAAAATTAACTGGAAAATTAGGACAAAAACTTAGAGACGTAGAAGAAGAATTAGGAAGTGAAGATATAAAATATGTTTTAAATTCTATTATCTCAGCAGTTGATTTAGATAATTTAGATGAAGAAGACCTAGAAGATATTTTAGATAGATTTGAAGAGGATGATTTAGAATATGGTATGGAAGATGATATCGATATTGAAGGTGGTGATGAAGAATTTGATATGGAAGACGAAGATATGGATATGGAAGACGAAGATATGGATATGGAAGATGAAGATATGGACATGGACATGGAAGATGAAGAAATAGAATTATCTGAACAAAAAATAAAAATTGGAAAAAATAAAACTCTAGACCTAAACCTACAAGATATACCTAAAGCCTTATTACGAACATTAACAGGGTTACAATGGAATAGATTTGCTTTCAGAAGCAAACTTAAATGGAAACCTTTTGGTAGGTTATTCAGTCTTCTTAGAAGAAGAAAAAGTATTTGTAGTGGGTTTGAGAGTTGTTGGCCAAAAATGTCTAAAAGACAAAGAAGAAAACTAGAAAAACTTGCTGCAGAAAATAATGTAAGTGCAGCTAATAAAGAAATAGAAAACGCTTTACCAGATGAAGACTTAAAGGCTGACACACCAGCACCTTCTCCATCTTCTACACCTTCTACACCTTCTGTTGCAACAGGAGATGTTATGGAGGCTAAAATAGCAAAAACACTTAAAAAATATTTTAAGGCATCTAAAGAGGAGAAAGTTCTACACGAAAGAAAAATTAAAAAATTTATAAAAGGTAAATTAACTGAAACAAAATTAAAGAAAAGTGTAACACCACACACTATAGAACAGGAATTGTTAGTATCTAAATTAATTAAAGAAGGAAGGATTAATAAATTTAGAGGTGAGTCTAAAGGTGGGGTTATGTATTTTGAAGATAGAAATAGAAGACCTATTGGTGTAACTAAGAATGGGAAATTAGTAAGATAATGCGCCTAATTTATATTAACGAATTAGGGCCTAATTTTAGAGGCGAAAATATATACGAGTTTATATTTTCATCAAACACTGATGAGTTATGGGGAGAAGATTGGGATTCAGTTCCAGCATATGGAAAACCAGCTCCTCCAGATATTGAATATATTAGTATAGTAGGGACTTTAGCTAAAAGTAAAATAAAGTTAATTTTAGTACAAAATTCTGAATATTTTGGAATGGAACACGCTTTAGACAAAGTTATTTGTTTAGGGTGGGAGAGTTTTGAGGAAGATAATAACACCAGTAAAGAAAGATTAGTTTTTCATTTTGGTGAAACTAAAAAAGAAATTGAGGATAAATTATATTCTAGAGATTTAATTTTAGATTACGATAAAACTTTATCTTATGTTAAAGAGAAATAAAATAATAAAAAGATTAGTAAATGAAGGGTTTACCTATAAAACCCTTTCTTTATTTAGTGACCGTCAGATTAAAGAATTAGCGTCCCGTATTCTTGGAGAGGCTAATACTAGTAGAGTAGAAAAAACCACTTACAGTAAAGCAGAAGTCGATAAAATGAAACAAGACCATGGTGGTTTAACTGTAGACGGTACAGTTACCCCTAATGAAGATGGTTCTGTTACAGTAACCCAAGAACTAGGTGAAGATAACATTGAGGACGATAAAGAGTTTGAAAAAACACATCCTAAAACTAAAAAAATAGACACCGAAGCTGGTGAGTTAGATTTAGTTCTAGGAGAAATGGACCTTGATGATAGACACCCTAATCGCGAAGGAAGCGGAGAGGGTAAATCAAAAACAGATGGAGGAACTTTTGAGCCTGTAAATTATGATGTCACAAAACCACAACCACATAGTGAATTAAGTAAGAAAAAAGAATTAACCCATACAGGTGATGGGTATATTCATGAAGAATTTAAATCTAAAGACCAACAAAAATATTTTTTTTGGAAATGTGAACAAGAAGGGCCCAAAAGTAAGTGGTGTAAGATGGCAGATGAGTTTGCGTCCGACACCAAAGATTTTTCTAACCTACCAGAAAAAGTTCAAAGTGAAATGATAGAAGAGTGGGTAACTAGAGTAGTAGAAAAAGAACACACTACCATAAAAGTAACAAAGGGAAAGTTAATTGAGATGATTAGTGATAATTATCGTTTAAATTATGATAGTGGGAAAATACAAAGAACAGACTTATTTGACTCTATGGAGCAACAAATTGCTTTTGAAAATTTAAATAAATGGATACTAGATAAAGAAGGGTTCCAGTTAAATGTAGATGAATTAGAAAAAGGTGAGGATAGTGAGGAATCGGTACTATTAATGTATTTAAAATCCGATAGTGGAAAGGTGTGGGACATCAAAATTTATACAGACGGTAATATATATATGGATGATGCCCCTATTAATGACATACAAGATTTTGAAGAAGAAATCAAAGAAAAAGAGACACATCAGGAAGGTGAACTAGCTGAAACAGAAAGAGATACAGAAGGAGAATATATAGGAGCTCCTGTCGATACACAAATGCCGGTTAAAACCCCTGTAAGAACACCCACAACAACACCCATCAAAAAACCAGGGAGACCAGGACCTTTTAAAAGACCACAAACTACCCCTAAACCAAAAGCAAAGGATAAAAAAGTTCCTGAGTGGTTTAATTTTGATAAAATCAAATCTCAAGTAGAAAAGAAATAGAAAATGTCTAATAAAAGAAAAAAGTTACATGAAGCCCCACCCATTGACTATCCTTTAGGTCCTGAAAGAATGTCACCCGACATTGAAAGAAAGTTAAAAACACAAGAACACCCTTTAGGTGGTCATCCAGCGTTTCCAGACGTAGATAAAGATGGGGTCCCAGATAATTTTGAAGAATTACTAGCTTCTAAAAGGTTTAAGGATGTTGTAGAAAAAGTAAAACAAGCTACTGGATTAGATACCGCGGACCCAGGAGCCGTTATGTCTATGCAACCTATGTTCCAAAGAGCTTTGATGAAAACAGTGCAAATCGAAAGTCAAAATAGAAAAGCTTTAGAAGATTTAGCAGTAGAAGTGGTTAAAAAGGAAATGGGTATACCAGAAGGTGATTTACAATTTGACGCAAAATTACAAAAACCCAGTTTAGAGGGAATGCAACCTAAACCACAAAAACCAAAGAAAAAAGAACCCCAATTTAAAAACCCAGAAGAAGAGTTAGAAGCAGCTGACAGGTTAGAAAAATTTAACTTAGAAAGACAAAAACGAAGATTTATAAACTCTATTATACAAGGGTCGTCTAAAAAAGCCTTATATCTTTATCATTTAATTCGTGATAAATTAGACGAAATAAATCCTGAATTGGTTAATCTTTATTCTTTATTAATGTCAGTGAATGATTTAATGTATTGGATAATGCCGGATATGGACATGAGAATGGCGTCTGGAGAAGGTGAAGATTTAGGAGCTGGAAGAGAAGAATTAGATTTGGAAACAGACCCACCTACCATTAAAGCAGAAGGTGCTTTATTTCCTGTATTAGTTCATGAGTTGTACAAAGGTGTTATGGAATATGTTTCTGCTCACGGATTACCATCCGACCCGTCTACAGCTGAAGATGTTATAGGTATGGAAGATACTCTCCCTGCAGAAGTGTGGGATTTAAGATTGGGACCTGTTATTTGGGAAAAATTTAGAGACGCTTATCCACAAGAATTATTTGATTCACAAGATAGAAAAAGATTACAGAATTATTTTTATTATAAATTTGTAAATCTACCTGCAGAACAATTTATAGCTTTAGCTAAAGAAATATTATCTGGTAGTGATAAAGGAAAAGAAATAGTTAAAAGAATGGTGGACGAGATTATCCAACAATTAAAAGATGAGGATTATGAAGAAGCAACTGGTGAGGACCAGTATGATGATGATGATGATTTTGCAACGACCACACTTGCGGGGATTGAAGAACCACCCACCCCCCCAACACAAGAGTTTGATTTGGACATGCTTTTAGATAAAATATCCAAACAAGGAATGGAATCTCTCACACCAGAAGAATTAAACTTTCTTAAAAGTTTCGGAAATTAAATATTATTATCTTCGACGCTTCTTTTTCGCTTAATAGTTTTAGATATTTATAGATATGAATAAAGAACAATTAATAGAAGAATACGCGAAATGTTATAAAGACACCCCATACGCTATTCGTACATATCTAGAAACTTACGATAATACCCAAAGTAAGTACGTGCCTTTTGTTTTATTCCCTGAACAAGAAATGATGTTAAATAACTTTGAAAGTTATAATGAAAATATCACTAAAAAATATAGACAAGCAGGTGTTTCCACTGCTACCGCAGCGTGGATATCTAAGTTATTACAATTTGCTTCCCAGTCTAAACCGGAAAAAGTCCTTATACTAGCTAACAAATTAGATACCGCACAAGAACTAGCTAATAAAATTAGACAATTTTTAAATCAATGGCCAGAATGGATTAATGTTGGGTTTTCTAAAGAAAAAGATTCCCAACGACATTACAAATTAAATAATGGTTGTGAAGTTAAAGCTGTAGCAACATCAGTAGATGCATTAAGGGGTTATACACCCACGATACTAATATTTGATGAGGCAGCGTATATAGAAGCGGGGGATGATTTATGGGCAGCATGTATGGCGTCCCTATCAACAGGAGGTCAAGTAATAGTAATCTCCACACCAAATGGATATGATAAGATTTATTATGAGATTTACGACCAATCCATAAATAAAATGAATAATTTTAGAATATCTGAACTCCATTGGGAAAAAGACCCAAGATTCACTAAAGATTTAGTTTGGGTTAAAAGTAAAGATATAGTTCATTATATGTTAAATAGAGAAGACTATGATGATAAATTAAATGTTGTAGAAACAGACCAAGATAAATTTGAATTATTAAAAAGAAATGGCTATAAACCTTATTCTTCATGGTTTGAATCGATGTGTAAAAAACTAAAGTTTGATAGAAGAAAAATATCACAAGAGTTGGAGAGTGCATTTTTAGGTTCAGGAGATAATGTAATCCCTATAGAGACTATAGAGAACATTAAAGAAAAAATGATTGAAGAACCTAAAGAAAGATATGCGAGTGGTCAATTATGGGTCTGGGAAGAACCAGTTAAAAATCATAAGTATATTATGGGTATAGATGTTTCTAGAGGTGACTCAGAAGACTTTACTTCTATTATTATTATAGATTTTGATGAAAGAAAACAAGTTTTAGAATATCTAGGTAAAATACCACCAGATTTAGCAGCGGATATCGCATATAAATGGGCTACACTATATTCTGCATATATCGTTATAGATATTACAGGTGGGATGGGTGTTGCTACTTCTAGAAAATTACAAGAATTAGGTTATAAAGATTTATATGTAGAAGGCGCTAATACTGCAGACAAATGGAAATACGACCCTAAGTTAATGGATAAAATACCCGGAATTAATTTTAATAATAAAAGAACACAAATAGTGGCTAGTTTTGAAGAAGCTTTACGACATGGATTCCAAATAAAATCCCATAGATTATTAAATGAGTTGTATACTTTTGTATATATAAACGGAAGACCAAACCATATGAAAGGTAAACATGATGATTTAATTATGGCGTTAGCGATGTGTTTATATGTTGGAGAAAATTCATTTACACAATTAAAAAAAGCTGATGAAATGACTAAAGCGATGCTAGATGGGTGGGTTTCCACAGAATCCCAACCAAAAGAAACACCCGTTCATCTAAGACCAAACCCCAATAGTGATGTATTACGACCACACATTAAGCCTAATGCAAGTAATGAATCCCTATATAAAGAATATAGTTGGCTATTTGGAGCAAAACCTAAGTAAGTTCTTCACTATTTATAAAAATAATACTATATTTTTAACATTATGGCACAAAAACTAACAGTATTCCAAAGACTAGGAAAATTATTCGGCCCAGAAGGGCCTAGAGTTGCACAACCAACATACAAAGAATTTCAATTCTCTAGTAAAGATTTACTTAAAACTAAATCAAAAACTGAATTTGAAAAAGAAAAATTACAGGCACAACAAACTGTTTATCTTGCTAAACAATGGCATAAAATCGACAATGAACTATATACACAATCTATATATTACGAACCAACCAGACTAGCTTCTTATTATGATTATGAATCTATGGAATTTACTCCAGAGATTTCTGCTGCATTGGATATATACGCTGAAGAATCTACCACCCCATCGGAAGATGGTTTTATGTTAACAATTTATTCTGAATCTGTTAGAATTAAATCTATTTTAGCGGACCTATTTAATAATATATTAGATGTAAATACTAATCTACCTATGTGGATAAGAAATACGTGTAAGTATGGGGATGATTTTGTTTATCTAAAAATAGACCCGGAAAAAGGTATTATAGGTTGTAATCAGTTACCAAACATTGAAATAGAAAGGGTTGAGTCCGGTAATTATCCTGCTACAGAAGTAACCCCTAGTGCTGAGAAAAAAGAACGAAAACTTAAGTTTATTTGGAAAGACAAGTCAATGGAGTTTCAGTCTTGGGAAATGGCACACTTTAGACTATTGGGTGATGATAGAAGATTACCCTACGGAACATCAATGTTAGAATCATCTCGTAGAACCTGGAAGCAACTTTTATTAGCTGAAGACGCTATGTTAGTTTACAGAACGTCTAGAGCTCCAGAAAGAAGAGTATTTAAAGTATTTGTAGGTAACATGGATGATAAAGATGTGGAAGCTTATATCCAAAGAGTCTCTAATAAATTTAAAAGAGACCCAGTAGTAGATTCCAGTAATGGAAATGTAGACCTAAGATATAACCAAATGGCTGTTGACCAGGATTTCTTTATTCCAGTCAGAGACCCAGCTGCACCAAACCCAATAGAAACACTTCCAGGAGCAACTAATTTAAGTGAAATTGCGGATATAGAATATATACAAAAAAAGTTATTAGCCGCTCTTAGAATCCCAAAAGCTTTTTTAGGGTTTGAGGAGGTAGTTGGTGAAGGTAAAAATCTAGCTTTACTCGATATTAGATTTGCTAGAACTATAAACAGAATTCAAAAATCCATTGTTCAAGAATTAAATAAGATAGCTATTATACATCTTTATATTTTAGGATTTGATGATGAATTAGATAATTTTGCTTTAGGGTTAACCAATCCTTCTACACAAGCTGATTTACTTAAATTAGAAAATTGGTCTAGTAAAATAACTTTATTTAAGGACGCAGTTGGAGACCCAGGAACAGGAATAGCTCCAGTATCTAGTACATGGGCTAAAAAACATATATTAGGCATGTCCGATGAAGAGATTAAATTAGACTTACAACAACAAAGATTTGAGAAAGCTATCGCTAAAGAATTAGAAGCAACTGGTGAAATAATTAAGAAAACAGGAGTATTTAATCAAATCGACAAATTATATGGGGATATTGAATCAACAGAAGAAGCTGGTGGAGACATGGCTGGTGAAGGTGGTGACGAATTTGCCACCGGTGCAGAAGGAATGGGTGGTGATGAGGAAATAGAAACCGGTGATGAAACACTAGGTGGTGAAGATTTAGGAGCAGAACCAGCAGCTGAGGGTTATAGAATAGAAAAAGACTTACCATTAATTTTGGAAAATAAAGGTGTAGAACTACCAAATCTCGAAGAACTTGCCGCCAAATACGGTAAAGAAGTTAAAGATGTTCAAGATAAAATAGATGATTTGTTAGATGAGTAATATTTATTTAAAAAACACTAATGAAATCTTTTGGTAAATATAAAAACGCGATTGACAATATTTTAGCTGAGTCTTATACAGATAAAAAACTCTTCAAAGAAAATTTTCATATAGTAATGGGAGCTATGAAATTCTCCAGAGAGTTCAGAGAATTTTTCACATTATATAATGAAATAGAACAGAAGAACATAACAGAAGAAAAATACGCTAAAGAATATATTAATGAATCTATAGATTTATTAAGAAGTAAAGTTTCTAAACTTAAAAAAAATCTACCAATCTTCGATAGTATAATTTCTAGAAAATTAAAAAATAAAAAGTTAGAAAGTAATACTATATATGAAAGTTTAGATTATCTTATTTTTAAAACTGGTATAAAATCTATAGATAAAAGGATTAATAGTAAAAAAACATTAGTAGAATCATTAAAAAATAATTCTACAGGTTTGAAACTAAAAAAAGGCCTATCCCCTAAAATATTAGCCAAAACATTAGCCAATACATTTAATAATGAATTTAAAAATCTTAATGAAAGTGAAAAAAAATTATTTGATGAAGTAATATCATTGGATAATAAAAATATTTCTTTAACATTTGATAAAGAGAAAAAGGGAATATTAGAAAATATTAATTCATTAATAAACGAAACTAAAGAACAACAAGTACTCACTAGGTTGGTGGAAACTAAAAACACCATTTTAACTATGGGGTCTAATAGAAAAAATCTTTTATCCATAAAACAACTCTCTCAGGATTTGAATTAAAGTTTGAATGTTCTTATATTTAGAACATGAAAAACGGCAAACAAATACCATTACAGATTAGTAAAATCTATAAAACTCATTTTGGTACGGTAAACGCTAAGAATATGAAATCCATGTATCTTACTTTATCTGCCTGGGCAGAACCTAAATTTGAGTATGACTGTTGGGATTGTGCTATTAAAGATACTAAAAAATCCATAAAAACTTTTATGTCTGAAAATCTATCTAAAGAGTATTTTAAAAAACATTCCATAGTAGATTTTGACCTACGGTCGAGTGGGGTAGCTAAAAATAAACGAAGTTTTATGAAATGTGAGATTACAATGTTTGTAGAAAAGAATATACCCATTAAAGACATATCCACACTAACTCTATTATCCGCTACCACCAATTCTCTTTTAGAGAAAAACTTTGAAGATAACCCTTATTTCACCTTTCACCCAAGAAAACTCCAGTAGAACCAAATTTTTCTTCCATAACCTTATATTTATTATTAGAATAAAATCAAAAAACAAAAAAATATAAACTATGGGATTTTTAGATAGTCAATCAGCAACGGCAACCGGTTCAGGTGGTGTTGGAGAAAGCGTCTGGGCTAGTGGTTTTACAGAAGGTACACCTTTTGGCGGTAACCATCCAGATAATTTATTATTTACAGACCTAGAAGTAATCGGAATTGACGTTACACTGGGTGCAGCAAACCAAAGAGGAAAATCTGGTATAGCTTACCCAACTTTTTTCTACTTAACTAAAACTGGAGTTTTGGGAGCAACATTAGGTGGCACGGACCAACTTGGTAAAGGAGGAGGTATGGTGGCTGGTACTAGTGATAATATACCATCAGGAACAACTTATTATAATGGAATGCCAACATGGAATTTCTGGGATGCACTAGATAAAGGAGAAAATACAGGACCAACATGGCAATTAAGATATGGTAGTGGTGTCGGACCTGGAACTGAATCAGTATTACCATATTGGGTTATGGGGGCAAGTGGAAAACACTCTTCAGACCACCCAGTAGGAAATATGGGTGATGGTGGTGGACAAAACGGAAGATGGGAGTTAGTTAATAAAGGTCAAGTAGTTGCAGTTGCAGCAAACACAGCGGTTAATCCATTATATACAAATCAAGGAACTGCTAATACAACAACTTATATTAACCCATATAGTGGAGGTTCTAATGAAAGAACATGGATAGTAAATACCGGAGCAACAGTATATGTTACTGGAAGTAGTTATGTTGCTTCTACTTCTTCTTTTGCTCTTACAGCTGTTACAGGTATACCTAATAATGCACCTGTTAATAGAATAGAAACTACTTATTCTTAATATAGAAATACTATAAAATTTAAAAACACCCTTATGGGTGTTTTTTTTTTATCTACTAGTTAAGTATTTATTAGAAAAGTCTTTATATGAAAATTTTAAAAGCTAATGAACTGGGTCATGGAATATTAATAGAATATGATGCTGGTAATATATCTCCTAAACAAAATAGTAAAATAATTAGAGAAATGACTGACCCTTCTTTTGACGGGGAAGTTGAAATGTATTGTATATTACAAAAATACGGAACACCTAATAGAAACGGTAGAGTATACCCAAAAGAAATACTAGAAAGAGAAAACCAAAGATATCAAGACGTTATTAAAAGAGGTAGTTCTATTTCAGAATTAAATCACCCAGAATCTTCACTTATAGATTTAGAAAGAACATCACATATTATTACTGAAACTTTTTGGGACAATAATAGATTAATGGGGAAACTTAAACTATTGACTTCACCTGGTTATCATAAAGATGGGGTGGTATCAACAGTCGGTGATATCGCCGCTAACCTTTTAAGGCAAGGAGTCACATTAGGAATCAGTTCAAGAGGTGTGGGTTCACTAAAGAAAAGTGGTGAATTTAATGAAGTACAAGAGGATTTTGAACTCATATGTTTTGACCTAGTTTCTTCACCTTCGACACCTGGTTCTTATCTATTTAAAGATATGAAAGATGTTGACAAATATGATGAAGTATTGGAAAACGCTAACCCCACCAAAGGGGAAGAAAATGGTTTTGATAAATCATTAGCTTTAATGTCTAAACTAAATAATTTCTTAAATAAATAAAATTACTATCTAACGGTATATGAGGTAGGATTTTTTAAGAGTTTTAACATATTTATTAAAGAAACACATTATAATATTTTAAAAAATAAAAAATGAGTAAGTCTATATTGGAAAAAGCGTTGCTCGAGGCGGAACAGTTGGAAGAAACTATGAAGTCTAATGCAAAAGAAATACTTTCATCAACTATGAAGGAAGAAATTCATGATTTAGTAAAAGAATCGTTATCTGAGGAAGACGATTACCTTAAAGAGCAAGAGGACGAAGAACAAGAAGTTGATACCGAAATCGATATTGAATCTGATGATATGTCAGATGAAGATTTAGATTTAGGTGA
>Ga0080013_1004179_pt1 | contig 14390 bp, 24 predicted proteins | sample ETNvirenome_6_85_FD_69236 | JGI IMG/M metagenome (GOLD analysis project Ga0080013, IMG submission 69236) | Marine viral communities from the Pacific Ocean - ETNP_6_85 (SPADES assembly) (version 2) | ecosystem: Environmental > Aquatic > Marine > Oceanic | place: Pacific Ocean | collected 2013-06-19
CTGAGGTTGGAGAATATGCAGCATACTTAAAAGATATGTTAGGAGAGATTAAAGATTCAGCGTTAGTCAATAACGGGAGTTCCACTACAATAATGGACGAAGCAGTGAGAATGATAAATGCATTTGAATATATATCTAAACTGGGATTCAGTGTAAAGGGAGGTCTAAAGAATAGAACTCAAGGTATTTACAATTGGATCATGTATGGTACCAGAGGATATAAGATATCAAGAGATTTTAAGAATACAAGTAGCAGACCAACAACAGCTGAGAAAGACCTAACTAATGAGGGAATGACAAAGAGACAGTTAAAAAGATTTGGAATGTTGATAGGTGAAAAAGCTCAGGCTGCAAATATATCAGCATCTACTGGAGGTTCATTAGATGTTTCACTGATTCCAAAAGGATTTGATGTTAATGAAAGAGGTCAGTTGATGCATGCTGATAAGGAATCAACAGCTAAACGATTAGCTAATGCTGCTGCATGGGCTGCAGATAAAACATCAGGTCCTATGAGATGGGCTGAAAATAAGAATAGAATCAATACATTTGAGATGGCATTTGCACATTCATTTATGGCCGAAAGACGAAGAGAAGATTATCATAGAAAGAAACTGATTGAAGGAGGTATAGACACTCCTACAGATAAACAAGTATATGATAGAATAGAAAATATGGCTGGTAATGAAGCTTTTGAGATGGTAAAGTTTCTTCATTATGATTATGATAACTGGGCAAAGGCAAGGATATTACAAGGTAAAGCAGGTAAAGTCATAGGACAGTATCAACACTTTAAATTTGCTTTCTTTGATATGCAGTATAGTATTTTAAAAGATTTCACAAGAAGCATGAAGGCATTTAAGTATACTGAGAAAGATCCACTTGATCCAAACAAGACCATAGTAAACAGAGATGTATCTAGAATGATGAGAATGGTATCTCTTTACTCATTTATACCAGGTCTTATAGCTCTTGCAACAGATTATGATGTGGGTGGAGTTATGTCTACATTTGGTATAGCTTTATTTGAAGAAGATAAGAAAGGTAAAGGTGATAAGTCTACTTCATCTACACTTATAGAAAATCCAGTTGTAGAAGAAATAGCTAAACTTTTAGAGTTTGTAGGAAATTCTCCAGATGGAGATCTAAATGAACAGTTAAAACATTACAATGCATATTATGGAAAGAACCCTATAACAGCTAACTTAGGTCCATTTGTTAGTGATATACTCACAGCTGCAGAACTAACAGACTTTCTTAATCTTACTGGAGCTGAATATGAAGAGGCTCGTAGTCTAAACTTTGATCCAGATAATCCTGATTGGTGGTATAATGTTTCAAGGATATTCTCAATACAAGGATCCAGAACTATATGGAAATCTCTTCCAGCTTTGTTAAAAGGTCAATGGGAAAAGGCATTCAGAATAGAAACAGGAATGTACAAACCTAAATGGATTACTAAATGGAGAGCAAAGCAAGTAAAGAAACTTACAGAATCAGCATTTACTGGCAATGTTCTTCCTAAGGTAGAATTTAAAAGTCCAAGAGTTACAAAAGATGAGAAAACAAGAAAAGATGAAGCTTTAAGAAGAAGAGCACTTGATGTTATTAATACGCAATTTGCTCCTATTCCAATGTAAATAGGGGGAACATTAAGCCCCCCCTACTGTGGTTATTCTCTATTAATCACTAAAGTTGTAAATATTATACTGCATTTTTTTAATTCGTTTTTGCATTATTTGTAGATAATTATTTATGTTATACTTATCTACTTCAGGTATAATTTGAAAAATAAAACTTATAAATTTACATAATTCAATTATTATTAGATTTTTAGTTTTATTCATTCTGCACCTACAAGCTTTAACATATCTAACCAATCATCATAACGCATCACAATAAATGTGTCACCTCTGTTCTCTTTAACAGCTGTAGCATCACATGATTCTGGTACTTTAATCCAATTAGCTATATGCTTTCTAGTCTTACATTGTATTTTAAAACCACCTACTAGACAGTCTACATCTGGTGCTTCACCAAGACTTCTACCATCTGAAGCATATGCTCTTATAGCTTTAAAGCCAGCTTCCTTTGCTTGATTAACTACTAACCTTTCAAACCTGTTACCCTTTGCTTTGCTTGGTGAGGACATTCTGTAGACTCCTTGCTTCTAGTTCATCAATTTCATCTCTTATACCATGTAATCTAAAGTCTATTTTAGTAACATCGTCTTGCAGCTTATCTACTAAACTCTGTACACCAATGCTACTTACTTTAGTATGATGAATAGTTTTCTTATTTGGGGAGCTTAAGAACTCTAAATTCTCTTCCTTATACTCCTCATTATTATCCCTAGTTTCATAGTAGTCATCCCATGGGATATGATCTCTTATTGTTTCTCTTGTCATTCTCGTCTCCTGGATCGTGATGTGTTATGTAATCATGTTCTTCCATTTCGCTTCCATGTGGAGCAAACAACTCCTGTTGGCGAAATCTTTGTTCTGCTATTTTTATGTACTCAGGATTTAGCTCAATCCCTACCCATTTCCTGTCTAGTCTTTGTGCTACAAAACCTGTAGTACCACTACCAAAGAATGGATCTAATACAGTATCACCTACTCTGCTTCCTGCTTTAATACATAACTCAGGAATCTTTTCAGGAAATACTGCAAAGTGTGCTACACTTGATGGCTTAGTATTGATATTCCAAACTGATCGTTTATTCTTTAAACCATCTTCTGAAAATCCAACACCATCAATTGCATACTGATTGTCCTTGCTTGCTGATTTACCTGACTTGTGTGGCACTCTGCCTAGTTTAGCTCTCTTATCTGTCTCGAAATGAATGCTCTTTTCAGCGATTGCCTTATAGTCATAGTAATATTTAGAACTTTTTGTTAGTAGAAAGATGTATTCATGTGACTTTGTACACCTGTCTTTTACGCTTTCTGGCATAGGATTGCCTTTAGCCCATATGATGTCTTGCCTCAAGAACCAATCGTCCCTCTGGAGGGCAAATGCGAGCCTCCATGGTATTCCTACCAAATCTTTCACTTTTAGACCTGGAGGAGTAGGAGCTCTTCCATATGATAGTTCTTTTGGACCTATAGACTGTTCACCTGGCTTGCCAAATTGACCACTGCTTGCATAACTGTCGCCAATGTTTAACCAAAGCGTACCATCATCTTTCAATGCATCCCTAACACCTCTAAATACCTGTACCATATGATGTACATACTCTTCAGGTGTTTCTTCCAATCCTAACTGTTCATCTTCACCATAGTTACGCAGTCCCCAATAAGGAGGACTGGTAACCACAGTTTGAATACTCTTGCTAGGGATGTCCTTGATTCTATCTAATACATTACCCTGCAGTAGGTTGTCCATTCTTCGACTCAGTTTGATCTTTACACATATGTTGTTCGTTCTCTTTGTCAAACAATCTCCAACCCCACTCTGTTTCACCCCAAAAGAATTCTTCTTCACCACAATATTTGCATGTAGCAAATTTATCTTTATGTAAAACAGGATTTGTAGCAGGTTTAATCTTACGTTTCTTTTTTGTTACATTCCTCACTTTCTTATTATTATTGAAGTATTTAGATATTTGATCATAAATATCAATCAATAGTAAGTTAGGATCTGTTTGTTTATTCCATTCTCTTGCCATTTTATTCTCCTTAATAGTCTTTAGCATATAGTATTGCATTTTCAGGATGCCACTTATATACTATATCCATGATTCTCTTTACAGCTTTATCTAATTTTGGAGGGGATTCATCTTCCCATACTACCTCTTCTACAGTGTATGCCTTTAATGCTGAATTATAATCTACATTTATACTAAATTTATATTCATCATCTACTACTCCATAATAAAGTGTAGTTTGAGTATAGTCTTCATCAAAATGGATATTCATTGACATTTTTATTCCTCCAAATAAGCTTCTTCTTTAAAATTTTAAATCTAACCAAGATATAACCTTTAACAAGACTATACCATGATTCTTTCCAACATGAACATTGTTCTGCATGTCCATCATTAGGACCTGGACCTTCCCATTCATACCAGATACCTCTGTCGCAACATTCACATAGTTTCCATCTTAGTTTTTCAAGTTTCATTTCTATACCTTCCTTGTTTATATCTTCTCATTTTTTCTGCTGGAGTTTCTTCATCCATATCCCAACCTGTTCCATCATTACACCACCATCCATTTCCATTCTCAGCAAATAATTTAGCTTTATCTTTTATATACTGAGGATTAGACATAGTATGTCCTTTATATGGAAATTTCCAACCTATATGATTTCTCCAATCTCTTTCATTTACATTACTCATATAATCTCCTTTTAAATATTAGGGCAGCATCTTTAATTCGCCAACCAAAGACAATTTTACTTGCTCAACCTTGTTCAAGTCGTTATACTGCCCTAAATTATGAGAGCCGTGCTAGTCCGCCACGTATGACTAGTTTGTTAGGCTAATATCTTAGCTCTCAAATTTAAGGATCATGCGTACACGAAAGGATATTTCAGCCCTTCCACCACGGCCTACCACTACTCTGATTTACTCAGCTCCCTCAGCATGACCCCACTACGAACACATGGTCAACCACACGCTACCCACCCCAGATTGTTTACTGGGCCTAAGCCTTGTCCGTTGTATGTTCGTTAAAGCTATTTTAAATACTCTTTTAAATGACCTAAAGCTATATGATATGTTTGAGGTGTTAACCTTTTAACATTACCATTTTTACATCTTTCAGCCATCTTTCTTAACTTTCTATCAATATCTTCTTTGATCATATTAATAGCTTGTACAGATAACTGTACATTGTTATCATGAAATATCTTTTTAACTTTAGTTACTTGTATCATTTCAGCCTCCGATTAGTTTAGATAACCATTCCCAAAATTCTATACATCCATAGTACATATATTTATAAAGTATTTGCATACAACATACATAGCTACTCATATTTTCTCCTTTAAAAATTATACATCGCAATTTTTACAGGATTCACCATAAAGTTTATCCTGTTCTTCTTGTTTTGCATCATCAAACATCTTGACAAAACCTTTAAAATCTTCCCTAAGAGTTCCAGTTAAAGCATCTTTTATTTCATGGACCTCTTCTTCTGTTAGTTTTATTGTTAGTGTATTCATAATTTTAAAGTTAGGGCAGATACTAGACCTGCCCTAATTCCTTTATACTCTTAAGCTAATACTAGCTGTTGATGAAGTTTGATGTGTCTATTAAGCATCTGATTAGGTGGTGATGTCTTTAACGCTTCAGTACAAGCATTATAGAAAGACCACATACTCTTCTCTTTAAACTCATCATACACAGGTTTCTTCCAATTATCTTTAACAATAGGAAGTTGTCTTGGGGTTAATATACCTCTACCGTATAATAAACCCATCCATCTATAAGCTTCTGAATCGCTTATAAGTTCTTCTGATAAGTCATGAGTTACCTTCTCCATGCTTTTCCATTCATTATCAGCACCTTTCATAATCCTCATAAGCATTATTTCCATATCATCCATGACATTTCCTGTATGCTTACGAAGGTATGTAACTTGATCTCCTGAGAACATAAGATTATCACATACAAAGACATGCATACCAGCTGCAAGCCCTATAGATGTACTCTTATCATAACTATTTCTACCACCAATAGTTAATCCATTCTTAGCACCTTCTCTACCATAGTTAAGGGTAAAGAACATGTGCTTACCTTCTCTTCCTAAACCAAAGTTAGTACTCTCTAACTCATATCCCTGTGGCTTCAAGAATATATTACCTGAGTTCATTGTATTCATTACTAAATCATAATGAGGTACAGGTTTGTATGTTCTTGTTTCTTCGGGTAGTGGAATTGTCTTCAGAGAGTTTAACTCTACTAACTCAGCTCCGCAATGTAGTGTTAGTTTACTCATTAGAATGTTATCCTTTTAATGGTATTTAATTTAACCTTACCATTCTTTGTATTGAAGTTATAGACATTCTCAAGCTGCTCTAAATGATTGAAAGTATCAGTCATTCTACGCATTCTTGAGGACAAGTATTCAAGTTTAGTAATCATCTTACTATGATCAAATAGCTTATTCTGGAAACATATCATATATGCTTCAAGAAATCTTGCCTGTTTATTGAAAGTAATGAATTCACCTAACTCTTCAATTGATTCAGCAAACCTATTTGCCACAGCCCAATCTCTTGAGATTTTCAATTCACCATTCTTTAGTTTACCAACAGTATATTTACTTCTATCTCCACATAGTATAGATAATGTAGATGATGGAGCAAAGTTATTTCTATCCATATAGCTTTTGAATAACATATACTGTTGCTTACCTTGTGTAGCATGATGATGTATGTAATCTTTCATCTTCCAACTGCTTTGAACTGCAGCAGCCCTAGGTATATCATTAAGATTAATAGAGTCTACTACATGATAATGCATTGGGACTTTATTCAATTTACATGATATATATCTATGTTGACCATCAATGATAGCTTTCTTAGTGCCATCTAGACCATATCTCTTCTGACTAGCAATCCTACTATTAACACAAATAGGATACTCTTTAGTAAGATTTTTTCTTTTGATTTCCTTCCTCAATGTAGCAATCTTACCCCAGTCTACTGGTCTATTAGATGCTATAAGGCTAAAATCATCGAAGTTTGTTGTGGATTTTACCATTCTATTCTCCTTTATTTTAAACCATTTACAAAAGACTTTTTCACAAGCCTTGCTCCAGGTATTTTAGTACCTGCTTTCATTTCCTCTACCATTCTTTTCTTATCTAACCTTTTAGTTTGAATAGTAATATAGTATTCATCTGGCACTTTATCTTCATCATAAGCATCAACTGCACCATTAGAATTCCTTATACTAACTGGATTAAATACAGAATTTTTAGGTAGTGTACCTACAGATTCATGTCTAGTCATGACCATACTTTTAATACTTTCTTGGCCATTCTTAATCATATTCATGATTCTCTTACATTTATCCATGTGTTCTTTGACTAACTCTATCTTTTTATCATTGTCTTTATATAGCCAATAAATTCCATCTTCTTTATCATATAACTCAGCAAATAACTCTTCAAGCTGTATGTCATAATTATCTTCATTAAATGTAAGTCCCATTTGCATAGACATTATGTCTGTTGTTATTTCACTCATTTTTCTCTTCATAGTATCCTTCCTGTTCTTCGTTTATCAACTTCCAATCTAACATTCATTCTTTCCTGTTCTCTATTCTTAATAGTAGATAACTCAAGATATTCAATCTTTCCACTATCATTAGGACGAATAGGTTTCAGAGCAAGAATCTTATTAGCATTATACGATACTCTAAAAGAACCTGCTGGTGATGCTATATCTATACCATTCTGGAATGCATTCTTAGACAATTCCCAAACACCAATGATTACACAATTGATTTCATTAGCGAGATTCATTATACCTTCAGATATGTCTTTATCTTTAGATATTTCATCTCTAAATCTGGACTTCATCAAGCCACAATGATCAATATAGATCACTTCAGGTTCAAATTCTATCGCTTCTAGCCGTTTCTTAATCTCCCATGGATAACAACTATGATAATCAAATCGTATGTGTTCCATCTTAGGCATACCATTCTTACCAGCTTTATAATGATCTTTCATCTGTTCTTCATTCCAATCATTATGTATCATAGACATCCTTTGTCCTACTTGTCTTGGAGACATTTCAAATTCCATGAAATAAGACTTCCTATCTAGATCATGTAACCAATTTAATAGTAACATTGATTTCATTGATTCAGGTGGAGCAGTTAGTAATACAGTTTCTCCTGGATATATAGGGAATTTCTGTTGATACATCTTACCTATATCTACTGGAGTCTTATCATTAGCATAGAATTTGATAAGTTCTTCTTCCAAATCACTTATACTGGTTTCAGACATATGTTTCTTTGACTGAAATAGTTTACAATCTGGTGAACAGAATCTATCTTTTACATCAGAAAAGCATCCAAAGTGATAACCTTCACCTTTATTAGCATTATATACAGAATGAAGTATCTTATCCATCTCTTCTATTGCAAATGGATATTCATCAGTATCTAATATGCTAGCTCTCCAATGCTCCATAAATGCTCTAACTGCACTTTCAGGATATCTTAATCTAAGATGAGAACCTAGAGTTAAAGCTGCTTTATGTCTAAAACCATAAGGAACATTCTCCATTAGCCTTTGAATACATATATATTCATTAGACATAGAAGCTGTACCATGACCTTTAGCAGCTAATTTACTTTTAGGAAGACTCTTTGTAACATCAAATATTGGATTTGTTTCCAATTCTTCATATTCAAAGACATCTTTAGGTTTGATTGCGTTAACATGCAACCATTCAATACTAACATCATCTATCTCTGATATTTTTATTGGGACTTTCCAGTAACCTGAGGAAAGCTTCTTTGTGTTAGGAATTCGTATTAGTCTTACCTTATCTATAACAAGAGGGTCTGCGAAATCATATACACCTTTATTCTTAAGTACATGCTTAACTCTTAAATTTAAGTCTTTACAAGGCTCCCATTTAAAAGCTGTACCTGATATATGTATATGAAATCCTTTCTCTCCTGAAAAGTATAATTGCATTGGTAAATCAAGTAGATCTATTAATCCATGAGTTAATTGTTTTGCTTGTTCTAGATTAGCTCCATCAACATCAAGAATAAATTCATCTGGCATATATAGATTACCTCTATAACCTGATAATGTTTTATTTGATTTAACATACTCAATTACATCTTCATCATAGTCCCACAAAGACATAAATGTGTCTGAGTTTATACCATAGAATGAAGAAATTTTACTAGTAGGGAAGAAGTGATGTCTGTTTGATAAGGATAATGCGAATTCTTTATAAATCATCTTTACTTTATTCATTTATCCTCTTTTCGGTTGTTAAGAAGAGGGACTGTCTAGGATGGAGGTTCTTGTATGTGGGTAGTGACAGCCCCTCGTTCAAGATTTATCTAGAAGGGAGGTGCAGAAGCATTCTCTCCATTAGACTTAGTTGCAGTGCCATTAAGTTCTTTCCATCTCTTTAAACCACCTTCAGCACTTCTTTTCCAGTAATCAACATCTTTCTCTGTAAATGTTAGATGTTCACCTTCTCCAGCTACTGGTGCTGGTTCACGCCATATATGTGCATAGTTACGATCATCTTTCTCTGAATATTTCTCATGAAAGTATACATTAATAGGCATTCCTGCTAACAAAGAAGCATCATCATCATATGTGATTATAGGTTTACCAGTACCATCATCAAGAACTTCTTGAATACCAGTCTGTGAAAACCTAAACCAATTAGATATACGAAACTCTTCTTTGGTCTTTGTGTTTATAGCCTCATAAGCTCTACAATTTTTATTATCAGGATAACCTTCAAACCATATATCAAGATACCTGTTTCCATTGTAGTCACCATATTCAGCCTTTGAGATAACTAATTCTTTCCAACCGACACTGTAATCAGCACCAGTTCCAGAATTAGTTGTCATTGTTTTAATTGCCATTTACTTCTCCTTTTTAATTAAAGTAGATAAGCTTTGTGTTTTACCAGTACCAGCTTTACCAAGAATAAGGATACGACAATTATCAAATCCTTTTTCTCTTGCAGCATTTAATACTAATTGAAAATCCTGGGGTATTTCATCATCCAGTAAGTTAGTTCTATCTTTAGCATTAGCATATCTAGAAGTATGTCTAGTTCTCCACATATATATTTCTTTACCTTTTACTTTTCTAGTAAATGTATAAAGAACAAAATCAAACCATTTAGATATATCATCTTTAGTTGATCCATCTATATATGGTATCTCTTCATTACCTTCATCCATATTCTGAATTTTGGTATGACATGTTAATACTACAACACCAGGAATTCTCATAAGCTTTTCTAATAAATCATCCAAGCCCATCTTCAATCTACCCCAATCTTGCATTTGCATTGCTGACTTAGTTCCAACAAGTTTTCTTTGAAATTTCTTAGATAATTCAGAAAATGTATCTATAATGATACCATCTATTTCTACACCATCTCTTAGAACTTTCCTTTGTTGAGTTTCCATTACTGGGATACCAGCAATTTTCTTTTCTACTTTAAATACCTTGTCTACATATAACTGTACTAAAGTATTTCCAAAGCTATCCCATGTATCAGGTTTAAGTGGTGGACATCCAAACAATTTTTGGACACTACTCTCTCCACCGAGAGTTTTTGAACCGTCTTCGGTGTCAAAAAGAAGAATTCTCTTCATGTTACTTCTCCTTTATTTTATTTATGTAATGTTGTAATCTATCTTGGAATATATCAATAGCTTTTTGGGTTACTACTCTTCCTTTGTCAGTTAAATTTCCTATACCTATAGAAGAATATTCCAAATAAAGCTTTAAGTATTCAGAGGCTACAATACTATCAATTCGCTCATCATCCATGTTCTAAATTTAATACTATTTGAACTTATATCATAGATGAAAAGGGCCCTATTAGCGAGCCCTTGACATTTTCTCTTCTTATGTAAGTATTTGAGGTACTACATATTGTCCAACATCGCCATCTCTCCAACTTAAAGCATCTTGAACACAATTCATATCTATAGAAGTGCTCCAACTAGAACCTGCTGCATTGTTAGGTACACCTTCTATACATACTTCACCTGTAGAGGGATTGATCATCTTAAGATATGTAGCTAGTGTAGGATCATCTTGTCCAAATCGTTGAAATGGTAAAACAAATCTCAACAACTCATACTTTCTTCCATCAATCTCATCTTTATGAATTACATCATGTTCTATGCTATCAAGAACTGCATCTTGACCATAATGATCAAGCAACTCTGTCCTTAAGGCTACATTTCTAAGCTTAAACACATCTTGTGGTACTAATTTACTATAGTCACCAGTAACTCTAGCATCTCTAACTTTAGCTCTAGTCATTGTATTAGCATAATTAGCTCTAGCATTCCTATTCTTAGCTTGTCTTGCTGATTCTTTAGATATTTCAAACAAGTCTTTACATTCTTTAGGAACTTGACTAATCATTTTTCCATTAAGTCCAAATGAAAAGTTTTTCTCTCTAATAGATGCTATTTCTGTGTCTTGGAATTTCCATAGTTCTTCACCTCTCATCCATCTAATGCCCATATGCATAACTATACCTAAAGATATAAATGCTCTAAAAGTATAATCAATACCACCATTATGTCTATTCCTTTGTACTCTTGGAGAAAACTCACGATCATTTAACCATTTAATCTTTCCTCCACCATGTTCTATGGTACTCTTCCTAAATTCAGCTACAGCATTATCAAAACTAGAATCATGTATATATCCTCTAAAAATAGAATATATCTTTACTAAGCTTTTAGTACTCTTAATAAACATAAATCCATAGTATGATGTATGATTTTCATAAGTACCATAAAGAACTTTGCAATTTCCAATTTTGCCATGATGTAATAGATCCTCTATTATACGAGCATTACGTTCTTTATACCATAATTGCATAGCCATCAGTCTACCACATTTCTTGTTCTTTGTGAAAGATGATCAAACTCTCTTACTATTCTAGTTCTATACAAACCAGGTGGTAAGCTAAGAGGTTTATGTTCTTCATGCTTAAGTGTTGCAAACTTCTCAGGTTTTGCTTTAACCTCTACATACATAGGAACATCACCTAATCCCTGTACACTACGAGCTTTACCATATGTATTTACAACTATATTAGCATTATCATTCTTATAGAAAGTATGACTATGACCTGTAACTTCACCTAAAGCTATAACAGTCTTATAGTTTACAGGGTCAACATTCTTATTTGCTCTCGAATAATCACTAATTCTAACACATGCACTATCTTTATTATCATCATATTCAACTTCTCTATCTGAACTGATAAATAATACATCACCTTGTTGATACTTCATTCTTTATCCTCCTTGTATTTCTTTTCAAATTCACTATACTGTCTTATAATTTCATGCCATTTCTCTCTAGAAAGACCAGCCACATGTCTAGCATTTGAATCTAGCATATTATACTCACCACTCCTTCTAACTCTTGCAAAGGCAATGAAATCATCTCTTGTTATCACTACATTACTCAATGTTATTCTCCTTTACTAATTCTTTAGCTTCTTCAAATTTCATTAATCCACTAAATCTAACAGGAACAACTATGGTACTGTTACAATCTTCACAACATCTTCCTTTATCCTTTACAGGGTATGGATTATGACCTTTATCCCAACCTGAAACAGGCTGAGATTGTATTTCACCTGCACATATTACACAGTTCATACTATACCTACTCTATTAGATACTTTATCAAGTTTATTATTAATGATATCAAGTCTTTGATTTAATATATCTATTCTTTCAGATTGTATAGTAACATTCTCTGAAACAGTATCTATTAGATCAAGAGTCTTAATATTAATTTCATTTTGATGTGTATCTGTTCCTTCCTTCTTCTTTGTCTCTGCTGTAATAACTTTAGCAGCAGCTTTAGTTTTCTTTACTTTTTTAGGCATTTAAACCTCCTTATTTAATTTTATTAGTAAAAGGGCTATCCTTCCCCGCTTGGGTAAGAATGGCTGATAAACATGAATATAACTTGTCTCGTTTGACAAAGATTTACAAGCTTATACCGAGAATTTCATAACGGTTGTACATTCCTTTATGTTCTCTTTTCGTGGTATCCAGTACATCATACTGCTATGATACCTGGTGAGTAAGTGTTCTGATGTGCCTTTCGGCTACAACCTATACAAAAGATATCACCTTTGGAGAAATATACCTTTAGGGTACGACATTTCATCCTGCACCACTATAGTGCTTTGTATAACAATCTTGGACTCAGGACTAATGATCCAATAGATTGCATAAGAGGTTGTCAAACATAGTCTTATTTTGTCCTTACCTATATTCATTTAGTGCTAACTATCATTCCAGATAGCCCTAATAAATTTCTATTATACTATTTTGCTAAAAAGAAACAAAATCCATTCATCCAAAACCACACTAATGTAGTAATGGTCCATACACCTGTTACCCACATACAAAATGTGAGTGTCATCTTGAATAACTTATCAAGACTAAACCTTCTTCTATCTAATTGTTTCCACATGATACCTCCAAGTTAATGATTAAAAAATTTTACCCATAGCTAGACATATGAATATCTACATATTGTGCCTTTTTGCTATTTTCTTCTGTACCACATCAAAGGTGTTGGCATTAACTATGGGCAAAGATTAGGCACTCAAGTTCGCTTACTCATTGCCCTGGTTCTTTTGAGTGACAGGACCAGCAGGCGCTGCTACTACCCTTACCAAGGATGTAAATAATATCAATCTGTAGCTTAACCAGCAGCTAACTGGACAGTATTATATTATTAGTTATGTAGCATTATTGCAGAAATTAATCTGAGTGCCATAAACAGACCCGAATAACGGATCTACAATCCAATTCTTAGCACCATGGTTAGGTACAAGTTTATATATAATAATGAAGCTCAAGCGTGGGCTTATAACTAAGGCTCTTGTATATTTATGCTATTTTAACCTGTTACAGTAACCACGCATGAACCTCCAAATAGTCAATACTGTCACTTACTTTGGAGTAAGTGAAGCCTAATTCCACTAAGGATCAGACTATGACAATTAATATAATAGATAGAACTAGCAGTTTAATGTCATGCTCAGGACATAATACATTCAGCTTCGTCATCTAACTCATCAGGGTCAACGCCAAGGATCTTAGCCATTAGTAATGACTGCCTTCTATCCATCTTATCCAATGCATCCACCAAGCTGTTCTCTACATTGATCTTACTCAGGGTATTCATACCAAGCATAAAATCAGTGCTATTACCTACTGCAAAGTGGGCCATTGAGATGGTTGAGATCTTCTTAGAGTCTGCCTTATCCAGCGGGATACTGCCTTCTGACTGCTGATTGAACTTCTTAACGATGCTACCTTTATCATACTTATTAAGGTCCATTATCAACTCCTATATTAAACAAATAAATAACCAAAAAATACAAATCAAAAATAACGTAATCACGATAGTGAAAAACCCACGATAGGGGGTATACCTTTTGTGAAAGACCACACACTAAAATCCTATAATTTTTAAAAGTTTTATATTATATTCATCATGCTAATCCTCATAGGAATCATCCAGTTAGTACCCTAGCAATAGTTCTACTAAGTGGATCAGACGTTGGATTATAGAGATATCACCATAGGTATCTTGTGTTTTCTCCGACATTAGCGAAAGAGTTTGATATAAAGCAGGATAAGGGAGACA
>Ga0080013_1004181_pt1 | contig 14388 bp, 20 predicted proteins | sample ETNvirenome_6_85_FD_69236 | JGI IMG/M metagenome (GOLD analysis project Ga0080013, IMG submission 69236) | Marine viral communities from the Pacific Ocean - ETNP_6_85 (SPADES assembly) (version 2) | ecosystem: Environmental > Aquatic > Marine > Oceanic | place: Pacific Ocean | collected 2013-06-19
ACTCTTCTAAATTTCATTCCCACCGCAATTTTGAAAAACATATCTTTAACTTGCTTGTGAATCCATATGCGGTGCTTCTTATAATCACTGCCCATAACTACCCAGGCATGTCCCACACCACTCCATATAGGAAGAATGCCAGCGCAGCCGATGATCTTCTCTGCCGTGAAGCCTGTGAAGCTGCAACCTTTATGATTGTCTTTAATAAGTCTGTCCAACTCCTTATCAACAATCTTGAAAGTCTCTTGTTCACGTTGGCGCATCAACAACGCATCCATGTGCCAAGGCTCGTACTTTTGTATCCAGCGTTTAGGTGAACTGCTCACCAGTATTAATATCTCCGCCAATAGCTACGACATGCATATCGAGTGGCTGTTCCTGTTTAATCTCGATAAAGCCGTCTTTGTCGTACCCTAAATTCATTACTTTCTTATCACCCGTAAACAATGCCGGAGGAGAGTTCATCAAATCTGCTGATGTACGAAACGGCATTTGATCTCCGTTGATATTAATTCCAAGCGTATTAACTAATCTTACAAAAATATGATTCCATCTTTTCGGTTTGCCTTGTGTAATTCCCTGTGGCGATCCAAACTCTGGGCGTGAAGGTTTAATCGTCGTCGTATAACCTAATCCAATATAGGCTTCTGAAACTTCTGTCGCTGTTGTCACTTCACCATTCGTTACCGTGGCGCTTGGAAATACTGCTCCATCACCTACGATCTGGACAGTGGCTCCTTCCAGGTGACTTAATCCTGTGATCGTTGTAACGCCCTTGCGAACTTTTCCAGCCGAATCGTAAGCGGTAAAACTTGTGCCATTGATATCTGCGCCAGTAGTTTGGTTTGTTAGTTCAAATGTATTCGTTGTTTGATCTGCAACTTTGTAGCGATTGCCATTCACTTCGGTCATGCCAACCACATCTTTAATATCTACTAAATCACCATTTGAAAATCCATGTGATGCTGCTGTAACTACGACAGGATTTGCTGCCGTGATTCCGGTAATCGTAACTGGAGTATCTAGCGTCAATCCACTATCGACAAAAATATCTGGGTTGAGATATTCAACAAATCTTTTTGTGATTCCATTGACTCGTCGTTTGACCGTAACCCAAAGTTCATCACGCAATGTATCGGAACTTGGTATGACAGCAACTGATTCAACTAATGTTAACTCGCCACCTACTGGATGCCTATGCCATGCCACGACATTTTGATCTCTTAAATAAGTACAGCCAATCAATGCACCATCTTCAGTAACCGCCCAGACAATCGCATCTTCTTCCTGCTGGTATGCCATGTCAGTAATGCCAGATGCTGTGACATGCTCTGCCAACAAGGTAATGTCAGGCGCTAAATAACCATCGACATCAAAGTTGAAAACCAGCTCACGAACTTTTCTTCCAGCCCGTTGATTAAATAAAAGTAAATTACCAACATTAAGTGGCGTTACCTTGTTACTGCCAAAACTTGCTTGGCGTACTGCTTTAATATTTGTTGGAGTAATATTGTCATCGATGCCGCCAGAAATAGTGAACTCTCCGCCCAATGTTCCGCAAAGCATATCCGTTGATTCTGCCAGCCACTGAATAGCGTTCACTTCATTTGCCACCAGGGTAAATTCCACGCTGTCGGTATCTGTGGCAGATCCCTGATGCATGTTCTCAAACTCGGCTACCGTGCTTCCCCAAATCTTTTGTGGGTCATCATTACTGCCACCCCAGTACAAACGCTGATTATAAAATGTTACAGCGCCTGGATTCTTGTCATTGCCATCCGTTCCTGTTCCAGCAGATCCCGCACACAACGTCGATGGAAATGTCGAGCCTGTAAAACTAATTGTCGTTAACGTCCAGGCAGTGTCTGATGTGCGCGTTAGCTTTCTGGGCGCTCTTCCTTTATGAGCCAAATATAATGTATCTGCACTCTGGGCATACTGGATATCAAATAAATCTGCGGTTGTATAAGTTGTCGTAATCTCTACAGGCTTGCCATTGTTTGTAATTTGTCCGTTATCTTTGTAGACGCGAATATATAAATTACCAAACTCCAGCATATAAGGTTGCGTGACACTGAACTCAAATGGAATCAATCTTACCTTCGCACTTTGAGTGCCAGCTTTACATGTCACCGTATCTAATGTATGCGTTGCCCCTGTCGTATGTTTAAATCCTATAAAAGCAGCCGTGGTGATTGCGGTAAACTCAATCGTATGTGTTCCCGCCGCCATACTGGTTGAAGCATAAATCTGCTCACCACCAGTTGCCGTTCCGACCTGGACACTTATTGCGCCCGTGCCAATCGTAAATGTCAGAATATATCGTTGCCCCTTAACCACGGTGATGCTTTGTTCTGTCCAGCCATAGTTGCTGGTATCTACCGAAACAATGTTCATCAGGTTAGTTGAATGAGCAATCGACGATCCACTGCCAACCGATTTATCTGTCCACCCTGTAATATTGCTGTCAAAAGTTCCATTCGTCACCAACTCAGAGCCGGTAGTTGCAGCCTTTACATCAGCAACGTAATTCAAACCACCTCTGCGTTTGATTCCGCCGTGAGGCAAAACAACTCCATTTTCTAAAGTGGCAAGCGAGTCTTTATACTTTGCCAGATCAACTCTGCCGGATAATCGTTCAGTGACCTCCCCCGTAGTGAAGGTCGAATACATTGCATGAGCCTTTGCCATCTATGTAACACTCCCTGCTCGTGCATCCATGATCGACTGTGCATCAAGATTCGCTGGCGTTCCCTCCTGAGAATCAATCGTTCTTGCTTCCTTGACTTTCTTGTCGTAGCCTGTCCACATAGCTGTCGCAACCGTATTACTTCCAGAAATTGGCAATGCCAACTCAGCGGCAATCCTTGCGGTATAAGCTGAAATAAATAATGAATCAAATTCGTTAGGATCTGTCACCCGTTTTAAAAAGATCAGATTGACAGAGCTAACATCTGTCATTAAACGTCTGCCTTCAATCGTGTGATCAATCCTTGTGTCGCCAGACAGTACATCCACAACCCGCAAACAATCCGCTGGCAGTTGGTGATAATACGCCCACCCGAATGCTGGCGTTTCTGTCAACGCTGCTAAGACTTGGCGTGATTTACAGCAATTCCATACTGCTGCTCTTGTTACTTCGTCACGCATTTCTTCATAAATAGCGTTCACTAAACGAGCGCGTTCCGTATCATCGCCAAACGATGTAATAGGATCGTCACCCAGTAAGCGTAATGCGTTAGATGAAATTTCTACAAAACTAGCCATTTAAATTCCTTGAAAGAAAGGGAGCAGCCTTTTGGACTGCCCCCGATCAATTAGTTGACGATATACTCAACCACCATCGTTATATCACCAGCAGCAGCGGTAGCCGCAACGGTTTCGATGGTCAACGCTATGCGAAGCATTCTGCCAGGATCAGAAGTCAATCCGGCATCTTCCCACATAAAGTTGCCAACGGTTTCAATACCGAGGGTTTCGTAACGAAATTCCGTTCCAGCCGTTACAGCGGCTTGAAGAACGGTACTCACTGTTCCGTAACAGTCACGGTCAATCACACCTTCAGCGGCATATGCAGTCGCACTGCCATCGGTGTCATTAAACTTGACGTTACCGTTATAGATTCCAACATCAGTAACCAATGCCGGAGATCCATTAGAATCCAAGTCATCGTTGTACAACTTGATAGACTTGATTTTTGCATTCGACGGAATTTCCGCCATCATTAGAATATCGTCGTCGTCGATATCCCCCGTACCAGCAGCAATCGTGTCAGACCACACACGAATCTTGCCGGTAGCACTACCAGGACTCACCATCACTTGAGGGGTTGCCTCAAGATTGGTAAGTTCAGTTGAATAAGCTGTTCCCATGATTAATACTCCTATTAAAAAATAAAATTAAGATTCAGTTAGCCTTACTTACGCAGACTCATCACAATCGATTTGAACTACTTTCTCATCCTCGATGCGTGTTGCGCCCAAAGAGCATTCAACAAAACATTGAGTAGAGTAGTTCTTATCACTGCGCTCACTGATCCGAATATTCGGAGTACCGTTCATAGCAAGGCCGATTCCTGACTTAGCCCATGCAAAACAACTTCTAATGTTGCCCGATTTTGCAAGGCGTGTAGATATGATGAATTTGAAACCAACCCATGTGTCGATTTCTCCGTTTACCAAGGCACGGACTGAATTATAGTCAATGCTGGTATTCGTGGTTACGTTCAATAATGCATCCAACTGGTCAGGCCCAATCACGATATACATTGGCTCTTCGCCAGGGTCTACATCGTTATTTAAAAGGGTCTTCTTAGCTGTGAGCAATTTTGCTAATGTTAAATCTGCTGATCCATGTGCAATTTGCTGTCCTGACGGCAAACTTACCGTAGACGCAGAATCAGAGGAATTGATTGAATAGGCATTACCCAAAGCAGCGGCGATAATTGCATCATCTTTTTGCCTGTTCATTGCAGCCACCAACTGCTTCATGGTTGGCGACGTTGGATCTTTTGCCATCTTCACACGGTCAGGATTGTCGATCAGATCAACCGCCCTGTAAGTGTTAAATGTAACTCTCCTACGACTGAAAGGTACTTCCGTTAACGGAGTATCTTCGTGACGACTGACAGCTTGAACCATACTTCAATTTGTTATCGCTGGTTTTCTATTTCCAGCTTCTTGATGTTGCCACCAAGTTCAGGTCATATCATGCCTTTCGGCTGGGACATTTATGGGTATTATATTTATTCAACCCTGACCGTCACACACGCCCAACGAGCCTTTCGTAATCTCGTTTGCTGGCTCGGTATTGTCACCGTTAAATGAAGTACCATTTACGGGAGTTCCACCGAATTAGCCCCATTTTCCACATAAGCCTTTACAATAAAAGACTTAAGCGCCGCAAGTGCTTACGGTATCCATTCTGTCAAAATGAAAAGCTTTGGCATCGTTGATATTCTCAACACGAACAGCGCCGGACAACTTGGAAGTCTTCTGACTCGCCAAATGTATAAAATTATCCGAGAACGACTGCTCAAATGCCTTGTTAATTTGTGTAGACATTTTACTCTCCTATTAATAAATCATTGTGCGGAGAGTTATCCACTCTTGGACTCTCCTGGTTGCATAAACATGCCTGATCCTTGCGGATTACCAGGACTAAAAATGTGTAAGAAACAATTGTCCGCTAGGCGGGTTGTTTCTCTGGGAATACAGAAGGGAGTTTCTTTTTCTTTCTTCCCTTCTTGATAGGCACAATCTCTGCCACTGGTTCTGCGTAAATACCTTCTTTAAAAAAATAGCAGTTACGCATTTCCTCGGCTTCAACTGATGCCTTGTACTCCATGCAAACTTGCGTCTGCGGAACGAGATGAACGCAATCCGCACACTTTATATCGTTGTGTACGGGCATTATTCATCTCCATGAATTGTGGTATTCCATCGATCCAGCATCTTGACCACCTCGTTATGGCGGGGATGATTCTCGCTGAAATACGCTTTGTAGTCATCGCTTTCCGTATCTCTATAGAAAGCGTCTTTAGCTCGTTGTGCAGAATCTGGATCAGTGAATGCATTGATCTTGGGATCACCCAAGTGTTTCGCTTCACCAAAATCCTTTGTAATCTTATCCAGAAACTTGGCGACATGAGGATCATTACCAAAGCCCGATGAATCCAGGTATTGTTTTTCCTCACCACTGGCATACTGATCAACTAATCTTTGAATGCCTGCCAGTTTCTCATCGTACTGCCTGCCCCAGTCCGCCCGAAGTTCTATCTCGGCTTTCTGAATATTGTTTTCCTGTGCTACCTGATGCTGAACAAACATGTCTTTAGTCTGTGTGTTGTACCAACCATAGAGATCATTGACTTGCTTACTATTCAAACCCATGCCGTGAGCTTTTTTTAAGAACTCACCTTCCATGTGGTCGTCATAGTTCATCCCATCGGGAATTTCCGGCTTCTCAAACTCGTAATCGTCTGGAGTGTCGGGTCTTCCCAACTTGGAATAATATCTTTCCACTTCTTCTGCCGTTGCATTCTCGCCAGGGATCTTGATCGTACCGTCGAAATATTTTTCGAGATGTACATATCCCTTGGCAAGGGCATCAACATCCTTGAACTTCTCCAGGGTTTTAACCCCTTGCAAATCGTCGGGCAAACCATCCCGCCATGTTTCTTCCTTCTGTTCTTCTGCTTGTGGCTCAACTTCTGTTGTTTCTACTTCTTCTGTGACTACCTCTTGAGAGGTTGCAGTCGTTTCGTCGTTCATAAGTCCTTTCCTTTGGTTTTCCAGTAGTCCAGGTTATTTTTGATTTGCAGGAACACTGCCCGACATCCTTCATTGTAGGCTGTTGTTTCCGGCTCTCCTGGGACAAAACTGGATGTGTTATTGTATTGGTTTTGCAACCATTCATACACTAACCCTCCATCTCCACTCGTAAATGTATTATAAAACGCGCTTGCTATCTGTCGTTCAGTTAGCTCCGGCAACCCCTGCGAGTTGCTGGACGAGCGCTTGCTTGTCTTCTTCACTTAGGTTTGCCGCTCCATCTTGCATTACTTTCATTGCAGGCGCTGCCTTGCCAGCCGATTCTGCCATAGCGCCCATCTTCTGCATTTGTTCTGCTTGAGCTTGTTTCTGTTGTTCTCGCTCAACATCTTCTTCCATTTGTGCATTACCCTTGACAACTGATTTAGGAACACCTAATACAGGCGCAATAATTCTTCCGGCTGCCATTAGATCTGGTAATTGCATCACTCTTGGATCAATCTGTCCGAATTGTGCAATCAAGCTAATCCAGTTCTGTATCGATTCAACTTCCACCATCTTTTGAGATCGTGCCAGTTGTCCTACATACTCGATGTCAATCGCATCTAAATCTTGAATTTCTGGAGGAGGCGGAGGCAATGCTCCTGTCCTATGCATGATACCGACTGTTCTGTTTAACATTGGGCCTAACACTTCTGATTCAAATCTTGAAATCGTCGGGCCTAGCAGTCGTTCCATTTCTGAACGCAGAACAGAGACTTCTGAAGCTGTCATCTGTTTTGTTCTTGGTATATTCAGTTGATCTGTCAGGTAGATGTCACGAATAGATTGTTTGAGATCATTCGCTTTCAATGAAGATAAATCCAGGCGTAATTCTGTCGGCAGTGTTCTTACATCGTTAGGATTGCGTGAGTAGATAATTGAATTGCTTCCCAGTTTCACCGTACCGATGAATCCATCTTCGGGAGCCAATATAGGAGGATTGACTGCTTTTTCCAAACCAATCAATTCAAGTTTGCGTAGCTGGTTGAGTGACTTGATGTCATCAAGCGCAATCGCGGCAGGGCCACGACCTCTAGTTTCGCCAGACGCTTTGTCCCACCTGCCAACCATGTAAGGGAATTCCTTGTATCCTCGTTCATCGACCACGAGTTGTTTGTCAACTAAGATGTCAACCGATGCGTAAGGAAACTTAACCTTGGAACTCAATTCCTTGGTTGGTGCAACCACCCGCAAAAAATTAAACTTATCGTCTGGAGTTTGTTCTAATGATTTTGCAATCTCGCCTGGAATAGTTGTCCCTGGAAATCTCTGGACAAATTGCCGTGCCGTTAATTCATATTCCCGCATGACCGTATCAACAATACCAGCATCATCTTCAGCAAACACATAAGAAGAGATTGGCAATGCTCTGAAGGTCAGTCCGTTAAAACCTTTTTGCTTTAGTTCTGCCTCTTCTACATATAAACAAATTGTTGCAAATGAATTAAAATCGAGGTAAATCTCGTTGACGACAGGGTAGAAATTACTTTGATCAAGCGCAAAGCGAACTCCATCCTCAACCGTCTTAAACCAGTTCATTACGTTCTGGTTATCATTGAATTGTTTGAACGGGGATGCTTCTGGAATCTTGAAGCCAAACCACTGAATAGCTTTCGGGGTCAAGGTATCCGCCATGACTAACGCTAATGTATTAGCGGCGTGGGGTGCAGTTGAATCATAATGCTTGTGCCGAATGACTCCAGGCACACGGCTTTCCTCTGCGGTTTGCTTGCGTGGACGAATATAATCCACAACATCCCTGTAAAAAGTATCCCAGAGATTGCGGTCTTCTTTTAGTGTTTCATTACGCTTGATTAAACTCTTTGCGTTGACTGCCATCTATTCACCACCTAATGTTGGTTTCTTTACTGTGCCGGATTTTTCTTCGCCTGTGCTTTTACCCATTCCGTAAATACGCTTTCTTTTTGTTTTTGTTTTTTCACTATCTGTCAACAATGAATCACCAGGTTTAGATGCTTTACTAGATTGGGCCATGCGAGTCATAGCAGACGTATTAAACATCCATATATTTTTATCCCCAGGTCTGTAGGTTGCCAGTTCTCTTTCTCTATCATTCCTTGCCATCCTTGATGTTTCATAGTTCATATAATCTAATCCAGCAGGCGTTAAGTTACTCATCTAGTATCCGCCTAATTTTTGTTTCGCAGTATTGCCATCCTCTTCTAATCCAGCCGCGCCGCCTTCATTGGTAATCAACGAAGCTCTGCCACGTTTTCTTTTTGCAGACTCTTTAGCCCTAGCTGCTGCTTCCTTTTCTTCCTGTTCCTTACTCACATCCGGTAATGGAGCAGGCGGAGGAGGCATCGGAGGAAGACTTGGGCCACCAAAACATCCTGTAAAAATAAAATCAAGTATGTTCATCAATAGCCCCCCAGTGTTTTCTTTTGTTTAGAAGCATCATCGCCTAACCCTTGAGCGCCACCCTCATTAGAAATTAAAGCACTCCTGCCACGCTTTTTATTTTCCGCTGCCTTCTGTCTCATTGCCGCAGAGTTATCTACTGGCGCAGGCTTTGGGGGCGGAGGCGGTGTGTAAACGGGTCTTGGCGGAGGCGCTCCACCCATGATTGAAAAGTAAGTATCAAGAATATTCATTAGAAAATATCAAACTCCTGTTCTGCCACGGTTTGTAATGCGGATGTCCTGGGCGTTCTGTAATCCATTGCCAACTGCATAAAAGCATCAGCCCCATGCGAAGCCCAGTTATGCACTGGGTTTTTCTTGTAGACTCCCAACTTGTCATCAAACTCTTTATGGTAATTACGCAATGACGAAATCAACTTTTCGCATTTCGTCTTATCAAACCAGCATTTTGAAATTATTTGTCGTGCCTGTTCGATTGCTTCTTCTTTTGCTCGTACTTTTTTACCGACTGTAAAAATGATTCCCAGACTACGCGCCGTGTCTCGACGGCTCTTGCCTGTAGTAAGTTCTCGCACTTCAATATCCCACGGCGCATGATGCGCCCCATAGACGTAAGGCTTGCTTTTAAGCACGTTGATAAAGTGTGGTAACCCCTCACCGCTAGCCTCGTAGTAGTCAATGATGCGTATTTCGTTACCTACCGTCTGGTAAAACACAATTGCGGTTGCGTCATCAACACCAAGATCCCAGGCTGTCTGGACATCTATCTTCGATTCCCACGGTATATTTAAAAATCTTCCATCATCTTCCGCCCTTGTCATCTCTCTGGCAAAGTACGCTCCGGGGATTGCCGCGTGGAATGAACAGAAATACTCCTGCTGTATCATCTCCGGCGATAAGCCTTCGCGTTCCTCATCAACAATATCTTCGGGACTGACTACCGGCGATCCGTCTTCGCCAACCGAATCACGCTTGGTATCATCCACTGTCAACCGTGAACAAAACCACTGGTCATTCTTGTCCGCCATTTCATACATCTTGTGACCATGATTCTGACCACGCGGTGTATAAATAAATAAGGCCCATCCGCCATTTTCTCTTACAATAGGGCGCATTAAATCCCAGGCTTTCGGTGTCATAATCGGATACTCGGAAAAGATCAGCCCGACGGGATTTGTCCCGACGAGCCAATCTAACCCCATGTCGGTTCCGACCAACTGATAGATACTCCCGTTTGAAAGAGTTATCTTCATATCCGTTTCATTCTTGCTCTTGATCAGTTCCTTCGGGAAATGATCCATCACTTTTAAACCAGCCTTATCGATACCATCCCATATGGCCTTCCTTGCCTGACGAGCCGTCGGGAACAGATGATAATACTGCCCGACTCTTTGAAACATTTCTTTGACGCATAAATTTAAAGCTGTTTTATCCTTCCCAGCGCGTCGATGCCACACGAGTACAGCCCGTTTGACCCCTTCATCAAAAGCCCTAAACAGAGGGAGTTGGTACTGCCTCGGTGTAAATTTGTGTGGTAGTGTCAGGGTCGCCATTATAATTTACGATATTTACCTGGACTTTCAGCCCTGTATCGTTCTCTTCTTTCTGCGCTAATTTCGCGTACCATCCAAAAAGTTCTCTGCGATTTCTATCACTTGATCTTGCCCAGGCGGTAAGCTCTTCCACTCCTCCAATGTTAGCAACCGCTTTCTTGATAGTTCCAGCAACTCCAAGGTCTTCAGTCTCCTGTACAGCTTTCTCCTGCTCCTTGTAAGTCCTGATTCCCAGCGCCTTGTTTGTCTTGTCGAATGCGGCACGTTCTGTCTCGCTCATTTCGTTCAACATGTTGATATACCCTGTGCCATCCGCCACCTATAAATTTGTATAATGTCCACTGCTTGAAAACAAAATAATCAGCAGCGTGGTCTGCCGGACATGTTGTGAATATCCAGTAATATTCGTCATCAATCTTTTTGGCATCACACTTCACCCCGCTGTTCATCGCCATGATGGGATGAGCAAATACGACATCAGGTTTGCGATCACCATTGACATCGTAGTAAACCGTCACATTGCCAGGGATTTCATTGACATTCCATCCCAGCATCATGCTTATTGGCGGCTCTACGACTCCCGCTTTGTTTGACCAGTCTGTAAATGCGGCTCCTGGCAAGGCCAACGCGAGTATTAATAAGGTTGCCGCGATGTTATTTACCATTGACCGCATCGATAATGGCTTCTGTTGCGTCGAAATAAGCCTTGCTATCGATGTAAAAAACTCCCAACCTTCTCAGTTCTGCATCATCTATGCAATGCCCTCCGACATCCTCAAAAAATAACTCTGGATCTGCGGGGCGCAAGGGATAGGCAACATTAATGCCTTCGCCTGGAAAAGACTGACAACTAGTCGTCAGAAGTAAAAACAGAGCGAGGGTCATCATCCAGGCGCTTAATCTTATCGTTGCGTTTTTTGCGTATTGCGTCGCGCACCTCATTGATTTTTCCATGAATATCCAATGCCGCTCTATAGCTTCCAGATTTTTCAAGTTGCCTGCCAATTCTGATTAGGTAAATTACTGCTCCTACTCCTAAAACAAGAGTAATGATCAGTGTTGTCACTTACGGTCTTGCCCCATCTTCCAAGTCGCTGCTCCGCCAATACCAAGTAATCCCCATGCTTCCTGTGGAAACTGGTGATACCCAAGCATCTGGCAAACCATCATGCCAAAACCTATTGCCATCAACGCATAGGTTTTATACCCAGGAGCTACCTTGTCAATTAATTCGATCAATACCTTGACCATCTATTGCACCTCTAGTTTGTTAATTTTATTAATGCACCCTATGGGGATCTGCCCCCGTACCGCCGTACACTTATTGTCCTTGTCACTGCTTTCAATATTGTTGCAAAAGTAAATCGTCTTCTTTGTCGCTTTCAGAAAAAAGCCCACTGTCCTGACAGGGATCTCGTTGTACTTCTTTACATCACTCAAATCAGCCCATGCGTTCTCGCCCTCAATATCGCCAGCGTCTTCCCATTCAATTTGAATCGGCTGCTCCGGCACAAGCTCCTTGATCTGCTTTCTTAATACACCCATAAACACGGTGACGGCTTACCATGCTCATCCGCCACATCAACGTGAATAAAATTCCTTGCTATGCCCATTCTCTTAAAATGAGTCCTGAGAAATCCTACCAACTGATCTCTTTCAAAACATCCCTTGGCAGATATGTCTGCCGCTAATCCATCAAGATGCGCGGAATCATCCTTGCCACCCACATTTTGATTATGCGTATCGCAGCGTATGCCAGATGTTACCTTCATGGGTTTGCCGTACATCAGGCGGACTATCTCAAGCTTCGACACTAGTTCCGATGCAATCTTGTCCGAGCCGCATCCGCACTGACATGCGAATTCTCTTCTGGAGAAATGTTCTGTTAAGTCGCCCATTACTAGTACCCCATCCAATCTCTTAATGATTTCAGGGTAGGATTATTAAAAGTTTTAACTGACACACCAGATTTACCACCACCTTTTACATAAGCTGAGTATGCTTTGACTTTATCGCCATCATATGTGTAGGTATTAGGTTTGCCAGGAGTGTCTGACTGTCTGTAACCATGATTTTCAAGAAATTTTTCAGTTAATCCCTCTCTTCTATCTGTTAACTTGACATCTGACCAATCTCGTTTCTTCTCCCCCTTCAACTTCTTTTTAGACTTCTTAGAAACAGAACTCTTCTTTCCAGTGACAATGCTTTTGCCACCCGTAGAGCCAGTGTAAGTTCTACCTCCACCAGCGCCTAGACCACCACGCCCAACAAAGTCTCCTGGTGAATCAGCGTTTGGGTTTTTCTTTACAGTCATTTCATTACCACTTTGGTTTTAAAGTTTTAATATATTCCTGATACGGATTCGATTCGATCCACTCGCCATACTGGGATTTGACATAGACATCGTCACACTTGGCGCAGATGTACCAGTCAAAAACAGATTCAAAGATCACCTCCTTATCAATCAGGTTGAGGTGTCCGCATGTCTGGCAATTCGTTGTCCTCCTCACTTCGGGGGTCTACCTTGATCAGTCCATAAGGAATTTCACGAACTCCTATGTAATGCGCTGAAAATTGCCAAGGCTCAGGCCAACTGGACGGGATAGGAACATCCGATGAATGAGCCTTCAACCAAGTATCTGCATCGTGTACAATTTCTCTTAGGCAAGGCTCCCTGAGTTCCCTGCGTACTACCAATCGCGAACTTTTCATCCATGCTTGCCATATTAAAAATATCCCATTATATACTTGCACAACCATTATACCATATATAGTGTAGTTTGTCAATAGCTAATACCATATATAGTGTATCTTGACATAACACCACTACATATGGTATACCTACCACAAGAGATACCACAACATATGGTATAGCTAGATTATGTAAAACAGGGTATAGTGTATGCCATAAAAACTAATATACTGGAAAGTGAAGAATATCCTTGACTTTTCATCAAAAGTATGATAAACTATTACTTGTAATATTCTTAGCAAGACATATTTACAAACGAAGTTCAATAAAACAAATATTTTTATATATCTGGAAACCGAGCGTTTCTCAGCGAGGTTTTCTAAGCTTAATCTTTATGTTTTTGACGTTACACTCATGCGGAGCATTCTATCTGTAAACAGACTAGAACTCCGTTACTTGCCCGCTTCAGCGGGAAAAGCAAAAGAATGCCACTAAAAAACAAATTAAAAGGCAACTCTTTACCACATGTTTGAAGACCCCTTTACCAACAACCTCGATAATCTCTCCAGTAACGATGCTATCCAGAAAGGCTATAAATACTTCCTCACAGCTACGATCACTTTTGGCGATCTGCTCAATGCCGATGGCGAGCCTACTTCCTACGATTTTGCCGAATGCTTTAAAGATATGAATGAAGACACGCTGCGGGATTTCTTCAAGCGTGTGGCAGATGATGGATCTGACCTGATAGCGGAGGACTAGATGAAAATATTTCTCTACATCTTAGGCGGTGCAACCCTGGTGGGTATCGGTTTGTTCATTGCCTACATCATAGCTATGTCGAGGATACATTGATATGGATGTCTTAGATATCTGGAACGATCTGGGATACGTAGAAGGACTACTATTTTCGCTATGGATTGGCATGATGTACTGGGGCAAGTGCTGGATCGATGCGAAATTCAAGTAAAGCAATATGGCAATATGTTGCAACCTTTACAGGGCTATGTTGTGACACGGCTTGGAAATTGATTTAATGCGTGTGGGGGAACCATTTCGAGGTGTGACCGGCGATTTCTTGGGGGTGGGCCTTCATTTTATTACAGCTGCAGTTGCGAAAAAAAAACAATAACTTCATTTATAAGCACGTTCGCTATACATTATATATCCACGCTAGCAACAACTTAGCCTACCCTACCCTATGAGCTCAGTAACATTTCAGTGACGACGACGCGACGAAGATCCAGGGGCAACCCATACGGCGATCAAAGAGATTCAATGGGAAGATTCAAGCCCGGTATGCGAAGTCTAACATTAAAAGACAAAGTATCCCGCCGATATCCTCGCAAGGTAATTTGCAGTCTCACATCAATTGAGCATCAAAAATTCCAGGCATTAGCATTGAAACTTGGCGTATCAATGTCCGACATAATGGCATATCTCAT
>Ga0080013_1004182_pt1 | contig 14387 bp, 25 predicted proteins | sample ETNvirenome_6_85_FD_69236 | JGI IMG/M metagenome (GOLD analysis project Ga0080013, IMG submission 69236) | Marine viral communities from the Pacific Ocean - ETNP_6_85 (SPADES assembly) (version 2) | ecosystem: Environmental > Aquatic > Marine > Oceanic | place: Pacific Ocean | collected 2013-06-19
ATGTTCTCATGCAATCATCGCGCATATAACGTAGCAAGGATTCTTGCGTTGTTGTATCTGCGCCATAAGGGAACATGGGAACCATTGCGTTCTTCTCCTTGTTTGGCTCCATTAGCTTCTCGCTCTTGATTATGTCCGTGACTTGTGAGATCACCCGCGACTTACCCGCAGCGGGAGGCCCAACCAACAGCGTGAATATGTTGGGATAGATTGCCATTGAATCTGGATACAACCATACCCGCCGCTGTAAGGCGGCACTTATCAAGCTGTAGAATCCCCAATCAATAAAGAGATCGGGAGACTCCATATCCTTGAGATAAAACCTCCATTTGTCAGGATTCGTCATCGAGTAGCGCAGATGTAAGGTTGTTTACGATTGTGTACTCATCAAACTTCAACGTAAAAACGTTTCCATTCACCGTAATCACTAACAAATCCTCATAAGAATTGTCATCGCCTGTCACCTTATCCAACGCCACACTTACTTGGTTATCATTTTTATTATACGATACTATCGACTTCATTCATTTCCTTCCAGTTATGTCCAACCAACGCTTCTGAACGCATTTGAAATGGTTCACCACGAGGCGAGACGAGTTTACGGTTCATGTGTTTCATTGCCTCACTTGCAACAAGTGGGACAATCTTCTCAGGGCATTGGAGTAGGACGCTATCGTGATTGTTTTGCAATACATCAACGCCCATGTCCAATAAGTCTTGTCGGTTTTGTAGCTCAACAAAAGCTAGATTAGTGATACAGCCAACTGTTGATTGTGGTACGAAAGCATAGGCTTCCTTGTACATTGATTCGTCGATGAGTCCTGTGAATGTTCGCGGATAACCAAAGAGATTCTTTAGCATCTTGGTTTGTTTGAGTACATTGATAGTTTCGTTATGCCATTGATTTATTTCAGGAAATAATTTGTGATAGGTTGAAAGGAATCGCTTGGCTTCTTTAGTGTCTAGAGCGACTGCGCCTCGCGATTTTTGTAATATGTTGATTCGGAATGTTGGGAACTTCATGCCGTAGTTGCTGGCGTGACAAACCATCTTGGCCATGAAGTAGTAACGACGATCTGCTGCCCAATCATCACTAGCCTTGATTACTCTGTTTAGTTCATCCCAACCCTTGATTGACTTGAGTTGTGTGATTGGGGCAGCGCAGAATTCATCTATGCTTCTGCCAAGCTCGGCGGCCCAGATTTCTGGGAATAGACGCATGGCAACAAAGACATGGGATTTGATGTTCTCAAGGAACAAAGTTCTGAAGTTTCCCGGCACACAAAGGTAGCCGACGATCATTGCCTCCGCTCCAGACTGATCGACCTGCACAAGTACTTTGTCTTTGTCAGCAATGAAGAGGCAACGAAGTTTCTTGGGTATGTTTTGTACGTTGGTTCCCCATTTACCTAGAAGGCGGCGACTAGCCAATCTGTAGGTTGTTGTGCCAGCCAGATTGTAAGCAGTTGTTACCCTGTCTTTCATCGGCTTTGTGTGAAGACCCTCGTAAGGAGGGAACTTTAGTTGTCCTGTCTCTTTCGCAACTGAGCGATAACGCAAGATGATAGAGACTGCCGGTAGGTTGTGCTTTAGGCGCAACTGAAGCAGCGTTTTCTCGTTAGTTAAGTCTCGGTCAGGTTTCTTCAAGCCAAGACCTTCGTAGAGATAAGCTGATACTTGCTTGGGACTGTTGGGATTTAGCTCCCGCCCAAGTAACAGGCCAAGTATCCTGCGTAACTGGAATTGATAACGCTCGTTGTGCATGGTTATCATACGAAGCTCAGGTGTATCAATGTGAAGTCCTTGCAGCATTGCAGTCAAATAGGGTTTAACCATTGAGTTGACTTGTTCAATGGACTTCTCAGCCCGAAGTGTCTTAGATAAGCTATCGAGTGTTGGCTTGATTAGGGCCATCGTCAGCACATCCTTGATGTTGTATTCGTAGAGTTGCTGGAACTCGCTACTTGTGTGCGGGTTAAAGCAGCCCTCATTCTTGTGGTAGGGCTGATCTGTGTAGAGAGATATGCAATGGCCCAACGACTTCTCAACTTCAGGGAAAAGTCTGTGATGCGATAGCATTGTATCGAAGACTTTAGTTGGGGCAGGGATACCATAGCGATAGGCAATTACAAACAAGTCAAACAGAGCGTTGTGGATAATAACCGTGTTGTCACGCAATGCAACAGCTAATGCTCGCAGGACTTTATGGGTATTATCGTAGTAGTAGTGGTTGACTTGTAGCATTGGTACGCACCAGCCCTTGTCGGGGCCGAAGGAGAAGCCAAAACAGGTCATCTCAAGGTGCGGATTCGTCTCAATGTCGAAGAACATCTCCTTATCCTTGGTGTTTGTCAGCAGATCAATGATCTCCTGCTCCTTGGGATAAGTGATTAGCTCACCGCTCTCTGGTCTTGGCGGCACTCTGAGATACTGAGCGGCTTTGGCGACATCACGCAAGAACCAGAATCTCCAATTACTACGCTTTGTCTTGCCGTGTCGGACGGTCTCGTACTCCATCTCTGTCTCGTTTGACAAAGGATTGAAGTAGGCTTTGCGGTCAATCGCATCCTGTGGTGCGAAGGTTGCAAGGTATGTTCTGTTATGTGCAGTCCAAGGACATCCACGCTGCTCTCCGATAGAGGCGTTCTTGAATGTACTCAAGGCTTTCTGACCCAACAAAAGAATGACCTTTGTGTCAGGCAAAAACCCCTCGCCGAGGGTGTTAAGCAACCTAATGTCGCAAGCCTGACGAGGGATTCCCAATGCACCTTGAAACAGATGACCGGCGTAACCTGAAATAAGTTCGCACTTATCGAACCTACTTTGACTTTCTAGTATTACTGTTAGGCCGCTGTAGTTTAGCGTTGGTTTGTGCCGCATTGAGTGCCTGTTCTTTCAGTTGGTCGCGTAAGGTTTTGCCATCTTTCTCATCTTTCATGTAGTCTTGAAGCATCAAGATTACATCGTGTACTCCAGACATATAGCCGTCAGCTAAAGCCTCGGCAGTCTTGTCCATTGTTAAGATTCTCAACCGCTCGAGCGGTTGAGAATGCTCAGGTTGCTTGTCGCAAACCTCATCAATTATCGATTGTATCTCTTTCATAAAAAAGAAGGCTGGTCACGGGACAGACTCCGCACAAAAAACTGGAAAACCAGTTTACCCAGCCTCGGTTGATTATTGAACTACGATGTCCATTTCAGGCGCAGCCGAAACAAGACTGCCGATAGAGTAGCCGTTGAAGGTGACAGGATCGCCAGTTGCAGGGTCAAGCATAGCCTCACCTTCTGCATTCTTCTTGGTTATCTTCTCGGTCTTGATCGTGGCATAGGCAGCCTTGCCCCTGTAAAGGTTTGCATCGGTCTTAACTGTACCCCAAGGATCGTCTTTATCATCACAATCCAATTCTGCGGGGAGGTTAAGGGTTCTATGCAACTGCTTCACTTTGGACGCAGCCTTTTCTATGAACACCACATATTGACGGAATTGCAAACCAGCAATTCGTACAGTTCCCAAATCAGCATCCTCGATGGATTCAGGTGCAACGATTTCCCATGACAAGACAACCATAGGATTGCCAGCTTGGGATGTTTTAGACTCCGCATCAGCAACGCGGATTGTGTATGTGTTTGACGGCAAGAACGGTCGAGCGTTCTCGGTTACTTCATTTAGGTTTATAGTAGGCATATGTTTTTGTTTATCCTTGCTTCATGCAAGAAATTATTCACTCAAGGTTAGGTTATGATTGGCTAGATTACGAATGACTTCATCGAGGCATCCCCTTCCAAAGTAGCGCATCTTCAACAAGTCATCTTCAGTTTTGTTGAGCAGATCGCTTATGTGTTCTATTCCATGTGCATGGAAACAGTTAGAGACACGATTGCTCCACCACACATCATCAATTGCTGAGTAGTAATCAACCGTAGTCGTGCGTTGAATTCTCGCCTGAATACGGTTAAACGTTGTGGCGTTACCTTGTAAGTAACGATCACCGCTGAGTGACCAAATTTTTGTTTTCTGATCAATCAATTGAACAATCATACCAGAGTCTAGGTTGATCAAGGCATCACCCTCATCACCGACTTGATTTTCTAGTTGTATCCAATTAGGCATAGTATTCCTCCAAGCTTGTGATGACTGTGTTGAGATCGTTAGGTATGTAGAGGTCTTTGAACATACCAAGCGGCGTCTTTGCGGAGGTTATCCCATCTGAATTTGTTTGGAAACAGTATTCAATGGAATCTTTCTCGCGCCTGACTTCGGTGAACAAAACGAGGAGAAGTTCCTTCTCAATGCAGCCTTCGTGGACTTTACCCTGCACCTTGATTCGGCGTGTGTTGTATTCGCCGCCAGTTGGTTGCATGATCTTAACGATCTCGTCAATGGCTGTGATAACGACTGTGGCCTTCTCGCTCTTGAGGCTCTCTAGCGTCTTGCGAATTTGCTTGTTGTAGTACGACCACACATCGTAACCCTTGTACATCTTCTGAGCCGTCTCAATGAGGATTTCACAATACTTTGTGAAGGACTCAATGACGACAACTTCAGCGTTGTTTAATCCCGTGGCAATTGCCTTGTCAATGTCAGGCAAGGTATTGGCTGAGATGATTTGGAAGTTTTTAGCTTCCCTAAACGGTAAACCTTTCCGCTCAAGATCAATAATAATTGTGTCCTTGGGCGGTAGATTTCGCAACGATGTTGACTTACCAGACCCGCTGGAGCCAACTATTCCTATTAGTGGTTTATTCATGGTTCGCTATTGTACGTTTCAGTTGTAGTATGAGAGCGTTTTGCTCCTTTAGTTTATGTTCTAATGTGACGGTGTAATGCCACATATCTATTACTTCTTCTTTCTGTGCGTTAACGAGTTGTGACTCGCTCATACGCCACAAACCTTTGTCGCCTTTTGGATTATGTTCCGCAGAGCCTAGATCAAACTTGCGTGGTGCTTCACAAGTAAACTCGGATAGAGCGCGTATCTTTAATTCTTTATCGGTCATGTTTGGAATTTCAAGGGATCGTATAGTTTAGTGTAGTAGTCATTATCAATGACTGCCTCGGAATGTTCACCAGCATTGCAAATGCGAGTGAACCGACACATACCGAACTTTGTCTCACAACAATTGTAGTTGGGGAGGAACGGGATAGTGTCCGTAGTCAAGCCTTTCTCAAGTTGAGTAGCGAAGTTGATTACGGTTTTGGTCATGTGTTCCTCGAATTTCTCCATTCTGTCAGGAGAGAAGTCGAGGATTGCACTACGCTGGAACTTGTTCTTACCTGTCCGCGACAAGAAGATGCCGTTAATAATGGCTTGGTAGTTGCGGTCAGGGAATAGTTTGCGTAGAACCATCGTGTAAGCCATCAGTTGCGTAGACATACGGTAAGTGTCTAGGTAACGATCAACGGTTGTGACTGCTGTGGACTTGTGATCGCAAAGAACACTCTGCCCAAAGTAGGTTCCAATGAAGTCGATTGTTCCACACAACAAAACGTCAATTGTGTCGTTTGAGTAGAACGGGAAGGCGAACTTCATCTCAAGCAGCGGCTCACCCATGTGCCGCTCAACAACAAGACCATCAACTTCAGAGTAGTTATCGAAGTATTGAGTGAGGCAGGTTGCAAGATGACCGGCAGTACGCCAATCGGAATCGGGTACAATTATTAGTGGGTTTGAGTAGTGTTCCAATGCCATGTTCATTGATTCAGTCCTGTCTCCAGTACTGTAGAAATGTTCCAAGGCTTTGTGATAGGCTGTGCCATACTCCATCTTGTGATTCATGTGGTTGTTTCGTAGACCACGAACCGTGGTGTAGAAGAACCTGAGATCACAAGTGGATTCACGGTACGATGATGCGTCTATTCGCAAGATGTACTTGTCTCCAGTTTTTTCAAGTAGATTTTTCAAGGTTAATTTTGCGGCCTCGCCGCTTCTTTACTAGGATTAACTCGTCTGGCTCAGTTGTGCGTGAGATTTTGAGGTATGGTTCCATGTGCTTTAGCAATTCGGAATCAGTCATCTCCTCCAGCTTATCAACTGACACATCGAGTAGTTGTTCGATTGTCATGTCTTTATATCCATCGCCGCAATGAGAAGGCAACCAAAGAAACCGATGAGCCAAGCAAGGCTGAATAGATCGTAGAAGATACTGGCTATCATTTCATCACCCTCACTTTCGATTCAGTTACATCAACTTCAGAATCGGAACTTACAAGGTTGTAAATCCACTCTTTGTCATCGTTGTTGATTGCTACGCTGCGCTCAAACAACTCAGAGTCCTTGGCAGTTTTGTACCAAGTCTCCAAGTCATTCTTCCAGCGGATAGTATCGTTGAACTCATACTCAAGTTCGCGGAGTGTCATGCGGTTTTTAACTACGTCCTTGAAGTAGGCAAGGATTCCATTGTCCAGCTTGCGAAAGGCAATGCGAGAGCGCAGGATCACATACTTGTTATCGTTGAAGTTATCAATGATGAACTTAAAACCATCGTTGAACTTGACGTACAGCGTATTTGGCGTGAAGCCTGTCTCTTGCGAGGAGATATAGACATCTTTGCCTGTCTCCAATAAGCGATCAAGGATCGGTTGAACCTGAGCCGCCGCATTTGGCGAGTAGCTTGATCGGTTTATGCCAGAGTTTTCGCTTTGCATTGTTCCATCAATTCTTTTGCTTCCTCAAGGTCTCCCTTGGCCACGGCAGCTTGAGACATCATGAATAGCTTTCGGGCAGACAAGCCGCGAACTGTTGGATGCCAGCTCTTACAATCTTCAACCGAGAAGACACAACCGTCAGGATGCTTACGACAAAGCTCATCCTTGTAACGCTCAAGTTGTGAGGTTGGTAGGTTCTTGGGAAGGCTGTTTTTAACCTTGGTTCTCAAGCGCGACTGAACCTGTTGATTCAATAGGGCAAGGACTGTCGCCTCTGTGTAGGATTCAACTGCCTCAGACAGTTTTTCAAAGACAGGAACAAAGAACTTGAGTCCCTTGAAGTCTCCATCAACGTATTTTTCTTGTTTGTGTTGCATAATCTAGGTTAAAAAGTTAACCTGCTGATATATTAGCACGAAGTGTGCCAACTTTTTCGGTCGGTTGATACTAATAGATGATATATTCACCCAACAACTCGTACCGTGCCATTATACCTTGTACCTCTCTGTAGTTCCCGTCGAGTGGTGTTAGTTTTAGGATTTTAGTGGCCATTTCCTTTGCTTTGGTTGGCTCAATATTGTGAAACTTGTGGATGTAGAGGGCAAGATCGTTAGGTCGCTCTCTTATTGGCGTGGTTTTTATGATGAAAATTGCAAGACGATGGTAGAGGTCTAGGCGAAACTTACCTGTCTTGACCATCTCCTTCAAGTCGCAGTTGGTTGAGCAGACTATGCGGCAAGTTGCCTTGCTCAGTTTGGCTGCACCAACCTTGCGGAATTGTTTGTGTTGGACAAAGCGTAAGAGCTTTGGCTGTGATGTGAGTTTGAGTTCCCCAATTTCGTCAAAGAATAGAGTGCCATGAGCAGCTTGCTGGACAAGTCCAGTTGTATCACGAGTCGCTCCCGTGAATGCTCCCTGCTTGTGACCGTAAAGTAGTGCCTCAAAAAGATCTTCTTGTAAGGTAGTGACGTTGACAGGTACAAAATTAGAGCCGCGTATAACTTCTTGGCTGGATGAAGGTTGGCGATTCCCGTGGAGAAGTTCAGCAAAGTGTTCCTTCCCTGTGCCAGACTCCCCCATTATTAGGACAGGGGAGTCTTGGCTTGCGAGGACTTGAGCGAATCTTATTTGCTCAAGCATATGTGGGTCTTCAGTCAACATCTTGCCAATCTTCTACGTCAACCCAATCTACTTTCAGTAGCTTCTTCCAATCCCAATCACTTGGATGCCCATCAAAAGACGAGTACTCAAAGGTGAGTTCGATTGATATTGTATTGAGCTTATTGTCATCAACGGGTGGATGCTCATTCTCCCGTTGACCCCATGCGTCTAACATTTGGTGAGGTGCTTGAGGATTTGGCGGCTTGTGCGTTGGACTTGCTCAAACTTCTCCTCGGCAAGAGGAGTGAGGTATTGAGTGACTGCGTTGTACAGGTTGTATGTGTTACGACTACTGTCGAGGTCGTATGTGGGCTTTTCCCATATCTTCTTGATCTCCTCGGCGTGAATCTTGGCGATAACTTTGTCCTTGATCATCGCGTCAACCATCTCAACACCCTCATGCTGCGTTATGGGAGTGCTGGCCATTGCTTTGAAGAATTCTACCGAGGCAGTCCATTGCATTTTGCTGTGTTGGATTGTGTCAGAGAGGAAACCGAGGTCAATCTCACCGCTGCTCCTGTGTGGTCGAGTGACATGACTGTCCTTGGCCATCACAACCATCCCGTTTGTACAGATGATTCGGAGAAGACCGGCTGATAAGTCCACCCCACAAGAGCCATCGTAAGAGTTCTTGAGGAGTAGACGAAAACCAACATCATCACCTTTCTGTATCTGTTGACGCTGATCGCTGAAATCATAGACGGCGTAGAGACGGCGGCCATCCTTGATTGAGTACAGCTTGCGCTTGTAGTCTCCGAAGTCGAGACAGGATTGAACAGCGTCAAGGGCATCTTGATGGTGAACGATCTTGTACTTGTCCGAAGTGATGGCGAGACATTCGCCTGTGTCTGCACGAAAATTGCCGGAGTATCCTTCAATGCGTTTGCCGGTTTTATCGTACACCTTTTGTTGTTTTACTCTATAGTTCATTGATTTTTATTAGTGCTTGTTCTATTAGTGTTTCGTCTTCTGTGTTTATTTCATCAGCCAATTGTACAAAGAAAAGTTGTCTCCCAGTATCGCATTGTGTGCAAGTACCGATTGCTAACAGTTCCAATTTACGATGGATGATAAGTGGTTTGACAAACTCAGAGAGTAATTTGTCCTGCTGAGTTTCCCAAAAATAACTGTGCATTACCTTATGTTTCATAATTACAACCGGCGCACATAATGTGGCGATTGGTAACGGGATTACTACTGGTGATCATAACGTAGCAGTAGGCTACCACCATGAATTGTAGAAAATCTGCCAGCCATCCCGCATGAGTTGCTTCGCTGATTGGCAGAATTGCTTGTCCTTCTCATAGTTGAATTCAAAGTAGTGATTCATGTCTGAGTAGGAATCTTGGCCAAAGAAGAATCCCTCAGTCTCAGGCAGTTTGCCGCACTTTACTGATTCTTCAAGGGTGATGATGTCTTCAAGTGTTAGGTCGATTGGCACACAATTGAATACTTCTGTGCCGCCTTGCCGATTATAGACTGACTCTGCCCAGCCTTGTAGCCTGTTGTGCTTGCGCCAACAGGCTATCTCTCGGACAACCTGAGTAGGATGTCCAAGAATGTTTACTGTCTTGTGGGCTACGGCCCATTGATCTAGTCCCATATTAAGCCTTTGATTGATGTGTCTTGTGGAGGTAAAAATGTGGCTGGTGGTAGCCAACAATGTACTTTGTACTCTGTCTGGTACTTGCAGAACCTTGGATGGTTCTCGTCTAGGAACTCAAGTTCCTCGTTTTGCCGTGCTGTGACATTTCTTGGCCCCGTTTTCCATTCACGAAAGTAGTCTATCATTTTTGAAACCTTTTCATGAATTGTTTTAGTGATTGGCCGGACGCCTTGTATTCTTGGAGCGTCTTGGCTTCCCAAGGTGTCGTTGCATCCCATTCCCCACGCAAGACACGCAATATTATATTTTTGGTAAGCGTACGATTGGTTTCTGCTACGTCAATGTCGTAGTTTGGGAACTCTCCTATATCGTTGTCTGCATTTCTTTGTTTCATATGCTTGCGTGATGATTTGCTTTTTCAATTCCTAATTCATCTCTCATTGTGTTTGGATGCAAGTCGTGTACCTTGTACCAACTACGACTGTCAATCTGCTTTGTCCAGCGGTCGCCAATAACATTGCCAAGGTATTGCTCGTAATCATATTGGAAGAATCGAATGCTTCTGTGACATTCTGCCATGAGGGCGTTGAGCCTTGATTTGGTTGTGACGGTGGGCCAACCAGCTAGTGTGACAAAGAGTTGGCCGTTGCGTCGGCGAGCAATAACGTGACCGTGCAATAGTAGCTCGGTCATTGGCTTGTCGCCGATTGTGGTTGATGTTCTTACTTGTGTATTGTCGCGGCTGAATTTGCGGTTGTTGCAAAATGCGCGAGCTGCGTCTTGTGCTATTTTTCTCATCTGTATCCTTTTGTTGCGGTCTTTATGTATTTGTCAATGTTCTCTCTGTACTGTTTCATGTATTTAGTGATTGGTAATCCAGTAGATTGCCAAGCCAAGTAAAGCACTTCGTCATTTAGAATCCAGAGTTCTCGCTCGGTGTTGTTCATTCGCTGGCCTCCAGTTGTGCGCCGTTGATTGGTGAGTAGGCTTTATCGTCTTCAACGAAGATGAGTCCTTGACCGCGAAGTTGTGGGTCGTCGGTTACATCGTAGGTTTTGAGGTCGTTGCAATCGTCGCCGTAGTAGTTGTAGCCATCGTCACTATACCAACTGTGAGAGTTGTCACTTGTGCCAAAGGGCATGATAAGCTGAGCGGGGTCGAGTGTGTTGGGCGCGTAAAGTGTGGCGCGACAATAGTCAAAAAGCGATTCATCGCACTCAAAGACGCGAGGGCTTGTGAATCCACCACGCGCATCAGCTCCGTTGTGTATTTGTATTATTGCGTAATCTATGCAGTCATGTGAGAACTGGCTAAAAACTATGTCCTGAGAGAGCAATGATTGATCGTTGTAAGTGTAGCCACTCATTAGCGTTGAGTCGTACATTGACTCTAGGTTTCTCGTAAAGTTCTCAATGCACCTGTCCCAATACAAGTCGGCTTGTGGTTTGCGCTTGCAAAACCATTGGAAGATGTCGTCAACTCGCTCGGAGTAGTCTAGTTTATCTGTGAGCCAATGGTAAATGTTGTGAGTTATCATAACGTCTAGCGTTGACTTGCCTTGATAATTACATATTGAGAACTCACTTGTTGTGCTTGGCTCGGCCTCAAAGTCTCGACCTTGATTGCGTTGCCAATGTCTGCCATTTGAGCCGCCTGAGTCTAATATGTGGCAGCCTGTGTTTTCTGTGAGCATTTGACTCACGATGTCTTTTGTTTTCATGTTTGTAGGTAGTGGACACTTACTTGTGTGTGTTTTAGTTTTCCTGTTCTTATTAGTTTCTGCACTCGCAGAATAAAGTGTTCCGAGTGTGTTGGGATTAGGATTTTACTTGTGAATAGCTCGTCAAGAATGACGTTGTGTTCTGGTAAAGTCATTAGTTCTGCAACCACGTTGTCATAGATTAGCTTGAGTATTAAATTGGGGAGCTTAACTTGTGCGGCTGGATGCAGGTGAGTTTCGGGGAAAGGCCAGACGCAATTTATTTGATTATTTACTGCGTAAAGTAAGTGAAGTAAAGAGTTGTAAAGTGTTGATTCTCCACTGCCCATCATTTGCGGGCTATCTTGTGTGCCAATTAGCTTGTTGGAGAGGTTTTGCGCTCTTTGTTTATTAGTTATTTGGGGGAGTTCTGTAAGTTCTGGCCAAGTGTAGACTATTGGGTCGTAAGAGATACGAGGGCCACACAAGATATTGAGCCAAGAAGTTTTGAGTTGCTCTGATTTTATCACAATAAAAAAGGGGGAGGTTTCCCTCCCCCAATGTTTTAGCTTGTTGCGAGTTGATCAAATTCCAAATCAAGTGCAGCTAATGCGTCTTGATGCGGCTTTTTCTTGTCGCCCTTTGCGGCTTTTTCTAGTTCTTCTATTTCACGGCGTTCCTTGTAGATTTCTGCCATGCGTTTGCCCTTGTCTTGTTCAGCGACTAGCTTGGCTTCGACTTTGGCCTTACTGTCGCCGCTTTGTCGAACCTTGAAAGCGGAACCATCGCCAAGTGATTTGACGATAGCCTCAAGTTTTTCGGTTGGCGTGAGGTTGTCCAAGCGTACACCGTCCTTGCTTGTGCGCTGGAGAGTTTTGAACTTGCCATTGTTGAGGCGATAGCCGATTGCGTCACGCTGCCATATTTCGGGATCAACGGTGAGCAGGTCGGCCTTTGCCAGCTCGCCAAGCCAATCTTGGAAGTCGGACAAGTCAAGGTTGGACTCTTTGCCAGACTCGAAAGCCCAATAAAGGAACTTGCAAGCCTTGTCGTTTTCATCTTTTCCACGCCCTTCGCACAAGACGAGTTCTAGTTCATGGGCCGGTTTGCCCTCACCATCGAGCAACGCAACGCGCGCCCGATTGTCTTCATTTGTTAGGATTTTAGTTTTCATTATGTAGTGACCGTGGCCACGCAAAGATCATGGCCAAAGGTCGGAAGGTTGTCAACATTTATTTTTTGGATATAAAACTTTTTAAAAAGTGTAATCAATGATTAGAAGTTGGTTGTGTTGACAGGTTGATTTATTTATCAACATCATCTTTTTCGCCCCTTGCCCCTTAGAATATATATATAAATATGTTTATTTTTTTCTTGGTCTGTCAGTCTGTAAAGGCTCGATGTTGATGTTGATATATAAATCATCTTGTCAACCCTTTGGGCTTTGCCTTCTTTACTTATAATTACTAACAATGTTGATAATCTGGCAAATGTTGAGAGGGCATAGAAAAATCCCCCCGCTTTCGCAGGGGGATTGTGTTCCCCACTCTATGCATCGATGCTAATTGAAGCATCATTGATAACATCACGCGCCTCGTCGGCAGCAATGACTCTAATTTCAGCCTCATCAAGAATATCGACTGGCCCGATCTCATCGACCTTTTCATTGATTGCCTTCGTGATTATCTCAATCAGTCCATTGACATAATCCTCGCTGATTTGTTTGATTTTTTCATTCATAACAGTTGCCATAGTGGCAGGGATTAGATTGCCTGAGTGTCAACCATTGTACAAGTTAAATCTTCAATAACTTTTGGACCACAGGTTAGTTTCGATAGAAATTAGTATAAACTATAATTGAGGCCAGGTTGTTGTCTCGTATTGATGATAGTTTAGTTTGTAAACTGTCACGGTATTGATGATAAATGCAATTGTAATTTGTAATTACTGGTGCTGATCGAGACCGACCAAAGGGAGGAGGGACGACGCTCCTTTGGTCGGTCACTAACTAATACTCTGAAAGAGAAGGGGGAAACAATTAGTTAGTTACAATTTCCAATTTCCGATTCTTGTAAAACGCTAGGGGGGTAAACTGGAAGAAAAAAGGGGAGCAGCCGAAGCCACTCCCCCCTGTTATGAATCCCCGCAAGCAGGGAAAGTATTACCCGAAGGCAAAGCCAGAGTATCATCAACTCAATAACTGTCAACAAATAAAAGTAAAAATAAAGTGTTGACACAATACTGGTTTGTGGTACTTTAAAGGGGCCTTCGGGCAACTGTTATGAATAAATCAGAAACAAAACGAATGGATAAGCTCATTGAATCCTCTAACGTTATCTTGAAAGAACGGGATGCGCTGAGGAGGCTGGTGAGGGATATGGAACTACAACGCGCCACATTAGTGGCTGAACAATCGCATGATCAAGATAAGATCATCGCTTTAATGGAAGACAAGGTTTCATTGTTAGAGGAAGCCTTAAAGCTTAAAGCAACCATCAATGAGATGGCACAATATATATCTGATAATATAGAAGGCCTTGATAAGATTAAAAGTAAACGGCACGATGATGACCTTGATGACTATGATGGGCCAGATGATGTTGATGTTGAGCGTATGCAAAGCACAGCAGATCATGACTCGGAGGCAATGCCGAATGGATAAACTCGACAAATACTGTCATGCCTTTTGGCTGGCAGCTTGGTTCATCATTGTTGCATTGCTCGCCCTCACATGAGGGCGGGCTTTTTTGTGTCCAGAGGGTAGGGGGGAATGAAGGGTAGGGGGGCCAGAAGTTGAGCTGTAACAGAACTATGCACATCTCTGAAAAAATGACCTCAAAAAACCTTAACTTTTATCCTAAAATGTTAAAAGTTGGCACACTTCCAGCTTTAATACAGGCTATGTCTGAGAGAGCGATAGAGATTTGTGAGAGAACACCCTTGATCCAGTATGCTATTCATGTTAATCCAAAGGTATGGGAACGAATCAAGTAGCTGAAGGCCCACTTATCAAGCACGTTCCCGGTGGTTTTGCTGAGTTTCGTGCCAAGGAATCTGGTCTCCCGCCCGCTCGCCTTAACAAGTCTGGCGGTGAGTGGTGGGGCAAACTTGTCGGCCCAACAGACGCAAATGTTGGAGGTGTTGATCCTGTCACCGTAAACCCGCCAGTTGACCCGCCAGTTAATCCTACAGACGGTATAGATTCACCAGACCCCAATTTCATAAAACCAGAACCATCCGCAGTAAACTGGGATTTCTACGATGATAAGGTCGAT
>Ga0080013_1004183_pt1 | contig 14386 bp, 18 predicted proteins | sample ETNvirenome_6_85_FD_69236 | JGI IMG/M metagenome (GOLD analysis project Ga0080013, IMG submission 69236) | Marine viral communities from the Pacific Ocean - ETNP_6_85 (SPADES assembly) (version 2) | ecosystem: Environmental > Aquatic > Marine > Oceanic | place: Pacific Ocean | collected 2013-06-19
AGCCGAATAAAATACTGAATCTGTATCTGTGTAAATACAATAATCTTCAGTATCACCAAGTTTATTGTTGTAGTATTTATTAGCTATCCTCTCTGTAAATTTAATCAACTCTTGTCCAGTAACAGTTGTGGCCTCAGCATTATCAATATCATAAAATCTGAATACAGGTAATCCTAATACACCATATAGTGAATTAAGAACAATCTTTTGTACATGTTGTCTTCTCTTGAAATATCCGTGTTTCTCATCATCACCATCTTCACCATATTTTTTCATCAACCTTTTATATTCAACTCTCTCATCAAACCATTTAGAAAGTATAGAAGGAATCAAACCTTTTTTATCATTACGATACATAATACCATTTGAAGATATAGATACTTTGTTAGAATTAAACATATTAGCCAATTCTTCGTTATTCATATGTCCTTGTTCCTTACCATTCTTTTCTAATGAATAAGTTTTACTCACACCTCTGATAAATTCTTCAGCATTCCAACCATTAATTTTACCAATCTTCATTTCCGGTGATATATTCAAAGTCATAATTGTTGAGGGATACATTGAAGTTAAATCCAAATCATACACCCATTCATATCTACCTGGTTTAGGGTCTTTAACATAAGCACCAGTAAACTTATCATTACCATCTCTATTCATTTTCTCTCTAGCATCCAATGCTTTGTTTGGTGCAACTACTCCAATGTTTTTTAAATAAACTAAAATAGCACCCTCAAGATATCTACTACTGAAATATACATCTTCATATGGTGTTCTACCGACATGACATATACCACGAGCCAATTCAATAAATTTTAACTTATCATCAAGTGCTTTTACAATCTTAACATCGTTTAAGTTATATTCAACATACTTGTTTATATCATTTTCATATAAATCTTGTAGTGTACCTTCATATTCAATCTTACCTATATTGACTTCAAGTTGTCCGATATAATCTAATCTATATGATGATTGTTGTGTGTAGGTAAATAATTTATATAGGGGTAAATAATCAAGACACGATACACCAGCAATTTTGTATCTTCGTTTATGTTCTGAATAAAACACTTCACCAATTGGTGACAAAGAGTTAGCAAACTGATGTCCTAAAACTTTTGTAGTTCTGTTATATAGGTAAGGGATATCAAATCCATCAATATTCCAACCACTTAATATAGTTGGATTGATTTCAAGGTATTTCTGATAAAACCTTTGGAGGAGTTCTTCTTCTGAACGAAATGATTCCACGACATCTGTATTAGGTACATTACCTAAAACAAAACAAGAATATTTGTCTGTTGTCTTGTCATAAAGAGCAATTGCAGTAATCTTGTTATCAGCTTTATTCGGGTCTGGGAAACCATCTGTAACTTCAACTTCAATATCAAAGTAAACTTCGCGGTGTCCCTGTGATGATTCTTCTGAATCAGGGTAGATATCAACAAGAGTTCGTGTTTCTATTGGAATATCTGATTCAAATACTCTACCATTCTGTAAATCATCACCAGTCCAAAAGTTTACTTTCTTGAGTTTATCACCATATAGGGAACGATATGTTCCTGTTTGAGATTTTAAATAAGCGTATGGTTTGTATTGAAACTTTTGATAACCTGTTTTATCATCCCATAGATGAACTTCACTGGATGTCTTAGTTCGTTTTACATAAATGTTTTGATACAACTATTTCTTTTTCCTATCAAATTTTGGAGTCATTTTTCTTGATTTATCTGTAACTATTACTTGGTATATTGTAAGATAACCACATTCATCGCACCATAATGGTTCACATTCATGTCCATAAGTCAATGTATGCTCTTCACAGTAATTCTTAGTTCGTTTGATATCTATTTCACTGTCTTTATGAAATGATGAATATTCCTTTTTATGATTATCTAATTCCCAATCACAAGATTTACAATATTCTTTCTTTCTTCCCATAGATTAATATACAACCTTTATTTGTTTTTTACAAGCTTTTATTGAAAAATATCCTTAGTTCTTTTGTGTTCTTCCAACTTCTGAATTAACTCATCAAACTCTAATCTTAATTGGTCTATCTGTTCTTGCAGGGATTGAGTTCCCTTTTTGTTATCTATATCAGTAATCTGTAAAGTAGTATCTAATGCAGTAATGAAAAGATTATAGTCATCTTTCATTGATTCATTGAATCTATCACTCTGACTGGAATATCTCTCAACTATATCCTCTAACCTACTAAGTTTAGATTCCATCATACCTAATGTATGTTCTACATCTTCAACAAGGTCTTTCCGAAATAAAGCATTGGCTATATTAATTTCATTTCTATGGAATGTCATTGATATACCTGTAGCTTTATAATCGCCCTTTAAACCAATTATATCGGTTCTGTGATGACTTGTTTGTACATCTATTCTGTCTATTCTATCTCTAAGTTGTTGATCTGTCTGATAGTTTAGATAAAACAACCAACCTATTGACGCACCAATAACAACCCATTTTACTTTATTCCACATCTTTTAATCTCCTCAATCTATTTTCTTCTTCTCTCAATAATTGTAAACCAGATTCACATAAATCTAATCTAGCAGGTATTTTGATTTTTGGAAATATATAATGAAGTATGAATACAAAACCTGTAACAATTAATCTCAATCCAAATTTCATATTACTCATTTAACTCCCAAATACTTTCTTCTTCTCTCCGTGATATTCATATGCGTGACCATTCTCTTTCAGTAGTTCATTTACTGATGTGTCGTGTCCTTTAACAAATAGTTCACCAAGAACTCTACCATATTTACCAGTTCCATGAGATATGATTGAGAATTTACCTTCATCTGAATTTTCAAGTAAATCTTTTACATAAGCTTTAGCTTCTAATCCTTTTTTCTTTTCTTCTAAATCTCTTGTTCTGCTTTCCCAACAATCAACACCATAGAATCTAATTCTTGCTTTAACCCAAGTCTTAAATCCTAAATCAATCATAGCGTCTGCTGTATCACCATCTACAACTCTTACTAACTTACAACTATATCCATGTTTTTTAACTTGTTTTCCCATTTTAATTTCTCCCACATATTGTTTCTATTAATTTATGACACACCACATAAGGATCTATATTAGCAGCAGGTCTCCTATCTTCAAGATAACCCTTACCATCTACAGTAACTTGCCAAGGAACTCTAACTGATGCTCCTCTATCTGATATTCCCCATCTAAAATCATCGATAGGACAAGTTTCATGTTTACCAGTAAGTCTTCTTTCGTTTCCATCACCATATACTTTCATATGATCATAGTGTTTTTGTTCCAATTTTTCAATTGCCTTAAATATTTCATCATCACCATTTTCTTCTCTCATAGATTTAGTAGAAAAGTTTGTATGTGCTCCTGCACCATTCCAATCACCTTCAACAGGTTTAGGGTCAAGAGAAACTGCAAGTCCATTAGTATCACAAATCTTTTCTAACAACCATCTAGCAATCCACAAATCATCTGATATTCTTAATGGGCCATCAGCACCTATCTGATATTCCCATTGTCCTAACATTACCTCTGAATTGATACCACCAATCTTGATACCACACTTGATACAAGCATCCATATGTTTACGAGCTATACTCTCACCAATATTCCTACCACAATAATAATCACCTTGTGATTTTGGTTCACCATCTGTTGGCCAACCTAATGGTTTTCTATCCTCATACAGAGTATACTCTTGTTCAATACCAACCCAAGGCTCTTCTTGGTTACCATCCATTATCTCTCGTAACTTAAATCTTCCATTTGTTTTATGTGGTGTTTCATCAGTATTCAAAACTTCACATAATACCAAATAACAATTATACTCTAATGGATTTTCATATAATCTAACTGGTCGTAAAACGCAATCAGATTTATCACCTGGTGCTTGATTTGTTGATGATCCATCAAAACTCCACATCGGACAACCAGTTGGTCCTGATATAGTTCTATCAAATTCTTCAACAACTTTTGTTTTACTTCTCAATTGAGGTGTTGGTTCTGTTCCGTCTATCCAAATGTATTCTAATTTTACCATTTTTTCTCCTATAAACCAGCTCTCATCAATGGATCAACTTCACCCAAATAAGTAGCTACTAAATGTATTCTATTTTCTTCCCCACCATTAAATACGGTGTGGTAGTTTCTTGTATCTGTAAACCAAACTCCACCATCAGCGGGTAAATGTTTTAATGTATCACCAATTACCAAATGAGCTCCTGGATTAGTCATAATTGGAATGTGTAATCTTGGTTCTGGGTCTCTATGCCAACTTAAAGAGGTTCTTGGTTCTAACAATAACAATCTAACTCTACCTAATTTATATTGTTTTGATAACTCATTATAAACTTCTTCAAAATATGTTCCTTTGAAATCTTCAACAAATTCTGTATAATGGGATTCATCGACTACATTTTCTCTTTGAACTTCTTTTCCAGTTGAATCTGGTTTAGTCCAAAACACTCCTCGTAACTTATCACCATCAGCTGATGATGGGTCACCAGGAATTTGTGTCATACATAGTCCTTTTACTATATGTGATTTCCAAGACATTTTGGTAAAGAGTTCGTTTGTTGCTGATTGTAACTTTTCTATATCAAATGATGTTGGTAATTTAACAAAATTATCTTTCTTCATCATTCCATCTCCCATATTTAAAAATATTGGTTTCATTTAGAAAAATTAATTGACTTATTCAATTCACCTAATCTTCTATCAACTTCTAGTTCAGGAAAGTGTTCTCTTAACCAATCTACCGATTCTCCAAATGTTGTTACGAGTATTTCACTAACTAATGCTATCACATCAAGGATATTCAATATACCATCTTGATTCATATCACCAGTTAATAATTGCTCTTCCGTTGGTGTTGTTGTATTTAATACAAATCCAACTATCTCAACTACATCAAGAACATTTAATGTTCCATCAAAGTTAACATCACCATATAATTCTACTTCAAAATCTGATTCTGGTTCTCCTATATAATCAAAAAACCAATCTAATCTACTATGTATCTTCGAGTACACACCCGGGTACCCAGCGTCACCTCAACCATAACCCCAACTGACAATACCTATGAGTTCATACTCACCTTCATCATTTGTCATAATAAGTGGACCACCACTATCTCCTTGACAACTATCTTCACCACCATTTGAATCTCCAGCACATATCATATTGTTTGTTGTTTGGTTTCCTATGTTACCACAACTATCGTCAATAGGAACATCAACTTCCATAAGATAAGTTGAACCCCAACCACCTTCGGTTGTTGCTCCCCAACCCATAGTTGTTGACATTACAGGTTCTTCATCGTGAGCTGTATCTGTACATAATTGTATAGGTTCAAATGTTGTAACGGGAGATGACAAGTGTAATAGTGCATAATCATTGTCTAATGACCAACCACTATATTGTGGATGAACTATAACTTGGTCTACATTTCGTGTGATAGCACCAGTAGTTCCATTTACATTATGTAGTCCAATCTTAACTTGTAGTCCATTGTTATTACCTTGGACACAATGAGCGGCCGTTACAACCCAATCCTCTCTGACTAATGAACCACCACAAAAGTGTCCACCCTGCTGTAATGATACCATAAATTCATATTTACAATCTGGACAAGGTGGGTCTACTTCTTCTCCACCTACAATCATAGGTTGCGGCAAATCTCCAGGATTTATTGTGTTTTGTTCCATTGACATTGTTATCATTTCTTGTTCTACTGGATTATTTGTATCACAAGAGAATAACAATAATAATATAAATAATAATCTATACATTTTCTTTCTCCAGTTCTTGTGTTTCTTTTATTTGCGAAAAATCAATTTCACAAGTATCATTATTACAGAATTTTTCAACTTCTGCTTCATTACCTTTAACTTGTCTGAATGATAAGAATGATAATTGTTTAACCATTTCATTATATTTTTTCTCCGTTATTTCTTCATATGGCATTTGTTTGTATGCACCTAATTCTAATTTAGGTAAAAATGAAATACCTTTGAGTTGATATTGAAAATAGTTAAGTGCAGTTGCTATCTGATTACCTTCCGTTTCTGGATCAAATGTAACTGTACAACTTACTTGATTATCAGCCCAATATCGTTGCATAAATGAAGCTAGTGCCATCTGTTCCCACATTGGAACTTCACTAACAGTTCGTATTCCCTCACCTACATCAACGGGTACTTCAACTACAACTGTAGAATCTTCGCTACCGAATGCTGGTTCTATTTTGTATCCTGCTTTTTCCAAAGGTTTAATCAATGGACTTAAACTTGATAATCTTATTCTTCTGATATAGTGTCTACTTTCAGGATAGTGAAGTCCTGGAGTGGAGCCCGCTAATAATGAAACAGTTCCACTTGGTTTAACTGATGTAGTTTTTATACTACGAGGAACAGCAAACCAATCTGAATAGTTCTTATCATATCTTTGTAACGAATCATATCCCTCTTCCAACCATCTTCGTAACTCACCTTGTCCTCTGTGAGTAATGAATTGTGCGATACCACTTACACTACACCCTATTCTTCTGTTTCTTAACATAACTCTGTTTGTTTCTGGCCAATGGGTTTTACCAAGTGTTACGGTTTTGGCATACAAATATGCATATTTTAATGTTGTTAAATAATCTTCTAATGAATCATGATTATCTGGAAATGTTTCTACAAGACAGCATAATTCATATGATTCTAATGTTTGTTCAAGACAAGGATTACCACCAGCAGCTCTATGGTCTTTATCATCCCCACCATTCTTCATTCTTGAATAGTGTTTCATATTCTCTAACCACGCAAGACCTGGTTCTCCATTGTCTGTAATTCTTTCCGCTATATCTGTATAATCCATACCCAACTCAGCAAATACTGAATTGTTTGATGTCCAACCAAATTGTTCTCTGTTTGGATTCTTTTTGTAATTCTTTAAATTTATATATTCATCTGATTGAGGATCTCCAAATACAATTTCTGCTGTTCGTCTAACATTACCTGCTACAACACATTTACCGATTAGATTCATAATATCTACAATAGTAGTTACTGAAATTGGTTCACCTACATTTTTGTCTAAACATTCTATGATAGCTTGATGTACTTCTTTAAGTGGTTTATATCCACTTGATACACCACCAAATCCTTTGATTGGTGCACCTTCATCTCTAATTTTTGTGTAATCAAATGTAACAGGAGTTATACCAAGAAAATATGAATCTAATAATCTTCTTACAGATTCAACCCAACCTTCTCTTGTATCTGGTATATGATATATTTCATGTTCTCTATCTTCTTTTGGACCTCTTATCACGAATTGCTCTGCACCCTTTGTATCAAATCCTACACCAACACCAACCATTGAAGCATCCATTAAGAATGTAAATGGTTTAGATAAATCTTCTTTAAGATTGTTAGTTGATACAAATGCACAATTGTTAAGGGCGGCGTATAAACCTCGTTCTTCCGTGATGGGAGTACCCATTGCCCACAGTCCTCGGCCGGGTGGTAGGAATTTCATATTGAAAATTCGGTCATACATCTCTTGTGCTGACCTTTGTGCTTGCCACGCGTTCCACCCTAATTGATGATGTTCAATCCAATTTTTTTGCATATTGTATGTACCTTCAACAACTCTACGAACTGTCTCCCACCACATTTCATTTTTTCCATCTTCTTTGATACGAGAATATGTTCTCATATAAACGAGTTCACCTAAACCATTAAAACCAAATGGTGCTCTTTTTCTTTTATATCCATCTATGAAATTTTCAGACAAACTGAATCGTTTGTATTCCATCTATTTAATCTCCTCGAAATTTGTGATATATATCAACCTTTGGTTGGACATATATAAATATCACTTTAAAAGTTTCTTCTTTATTTTTTTATTCAAATAATACACATAAATGTTCTTTGCTTTTACATCTTGATAGTACATATCTTTTTCTTCTGAATCCCACCATTGGTGACCATCTTGATTGTTCCATCTTCGTTTTAATTCTCTTCCATATGGTTTTTGTTTCTGATTCATAGAACGAGCGTGAAACTTTTTACCATCAACCATCAGTACTCTACCACCACCATTATTACCTAAATGTATAAAATTACTAGCTTTATATATAACACCCTCATGTCCTTGTTCTAAATCAGCATAAGATATAATAACCTCTATATCTGTATTCCGTTTCAACCATCTCAATGTTTTACCTATAAAATAACTCTCTGTATTTGTAGGTGTGTCATCTATACAACACAATCTTCTTAACTCCCAACACCTTAATGGATTAATGGGATTGTATTTTGCAGCTGTTGCCTTCATTGATGGTAGAGCATATATCATAGCTCCAATCATTGTAATACCATCAAATAATGCAAAACATTGAGTATGCTGTACTCCATTTGTACTATGTGAGTAGTGCCATTTTTCAACGAATGGTTGTATAGCACTACGAGGTACAGGTTCTACTGTAAAATCACTAACTTTCATCTACATCAAAATTATCTGCTGTAGTTGATGTTGTCCAGTAATCTTCTGGTACTTCTATATATGTTGGATATTCCATTATTTTTTACCTTTAGTTTTTCTTTTAGCTTTCTTCTTAGGTGCTTTACCACCAACCCAAGCTTCGTTTACATCTTTGGTTTTCTTATCATCAGCTTTGTATTTACCACTCTTAGTTCTAGCTCGTTTTGGTTTTTTATCTCTCTTTAAACCTATATATTGACCAATATCATTATCATCTGTTATTTTGAAATCTTTAGGACCTATCATACCTAGTATACCATCACTTAGTTCCTTTAAAGCTTTTCTTATTGTTTTACCTATTGTCATTTTATTTTCTCCCGTTTATCATATTTACCAAACTCTCTACGATATATTGTTTTACCCCCATCAGGAGATTCATATATCCATACTTTATCTTCTGGAAATAATTCCATTTGTTCATTAGTTATCATTGTCATCCTTCATTAGATCATCATAACGATTCTTCAACATACCCTTCATTAAATTATCACGATTATCTATTTTGGTTTGTTGTTCTTTACCACCCACAGAACTACTTTCGTAGATACTTATTATACCTGTGTTGGTGTTTACTTTTGCTGGATAAGTAATTCCATCAGGTCCAAATCTGTTTTTGATTACATGGAATCTACCTGTGTTACCTATCTTATCCTCTACTTTTCTTGATAACGACATCACGAAATCAGCCGTCATCACTTTCTGATATGATTCAGAAACCTTTTGAGCTTCAATCACATCTTCGTCAAGAGCACTTCTGTTAGCTTGTGATGCAGTCCATATTGGAATCTGAAACTCACCAGCAAGTCCTCTTAAATCTTCATATATGTTTCCAAGTGCGTGTCTTACTTCTTTTGCAAATTGAGTATCTTTTAATATATCTGCATAATCTACCACCACCATATCAACCTCTGTTCCGAGATTTATAATTCTTTTTAAATGAGCTGATATGGTATTTACACTAGCGGTTTTTGTTGGAAAATATTTAATAACTAAATCACCTTTTAATTTATCCATTTCACCCTGAACATCTTCTTTATGATATTTAAGATTTTGATTTGCTACACCTGTAAATATACTATCGTATCTTAAACCTACATAAGCCTCATTTAACTCTAAAGTATAATGAACGATATGTTTTCCTTTCTTCATAGCATTAGCACCAATTGCAGCTAACACCCAAGTTTTGCCAACACCAGCTGGTGCTACAATCACACCAAGTTCACCACCACCAAGTCCACCTTGAGTCAATTCATCTATGACATCCCAACCAGTTTCTACAGTTGTTCTTGCTGTCTCTGAATATCTATCTTCAATATGTTCTATATATTCGTGTCCGATATTTCTTTCAGTTCCAGCTCTTAGAGCATCATCCACTATCACTTTGATTTGTTCATAATCACCTTTAGTTTCTAATATCTCAACTGATTGTAAAATAGCACTTTTCAATGTTTGATTTTTAAAAAAGTCAAGACATTTATCTTGTATAAATTCTAAATCTGGTGCTTCTATATATCTGAATATTTCTTTTAGATTTTCAACTATTGATGTTTTTAATATATCATTTTCAACCTCATTGACTTTTACTTTAAACACATCAAGGGTTATACATTTTCTATATTCATCAAAATATTTTTTACATTCCTTTACAACCCATTTTAAACTATCGCTATCATAATTACTTTCATCGAGTATATCATGAATCTGTTCAAGAAATGTTTGATTCTTCATTAAACAAGCTATTGACTTAACTTGAAATGTATGTCCGAAATCTGTTAATTTATCCATTCAGTCCTCTAAATCTATCTAGTCTGGTAAACTCCATAATCCATGAATCAAGATTTTTAATACCAGATGTTAATTTATCCTTTAAAAACATTGTTTGAAATCTATACTTAATCAGTTGTGGAACTTTACCATTCACAGCTCCTTGTATTTTCATCTTTGTGTGATTTGGTATGTCTACATTTTGTAATTGCATAAGTAAGTAATTTCTCTTTATAATATTACTACTATTTTTTATATTTTCCAAGAACTTTATTTTGCCATCTGATTTTTCTACAAATTCTAATAAATCTTTTGCAGTGAATTTCTGATCATCTAAAATTCCTGGGAGAAATTTTTTCACAGTTTTAAGTCCTGCACCTTTTATTCCCCCTATATTATCTGACTTGTCACCATCTAGTATTCTATAGGTAAGTATGTTATGAGAATGTATTCCATATTCATCAAATATTTCTTTTTTAGTATAAAGTTTCTTTTTTGTTGGAGACCAAACTTTGACCCTTTCATCAACTAGTTGAAGAAAATCCTTATCTGTAGACATTAAAAATATATCACTTTCTTTGAGTACTTGTTGAGATATGTAAGCCATTGTATCATCAGCCTCAATACCATCTACACAAATTAATGTCAAAGGTAGTTGTTCAAGATACTCAATCAATCTACCCATCTGTTGTTTCATAGATTGTTCTTCATCCATTGGAGCTGTTCCCCAATCGACATTACGATTCAATCTTCTCTTTACTTTACGAGTACCTTTATATTCTGGGTATATTTTCTGCCGTCTACCACTACCATTCTTACCATCAAAAACAATAATACAACGGGAAGGTTTCAAGATGTCACAAGTATATCTTACTGATTTTAAGAATCCTACCATACCACCAACATGTAATCCATCTTCGTTTACAGCAGGATTAACTGCGAATGACCTGATAAATGTATTCAGGCCATCCACAATTAAAACTCTATCATTTAGATGTGTTACTGATTTATGTGTGTCGTCTTTGGTTTGCTCTAAAAAAGATATAAATTTTTCATTTAAATCAACTTTAGAGTTCATCAACTACCTCATCAGTTTCATTTACATCATCAATACCAAGTTGCTTAGAATCATATTTAAGAATACAAGCATCACAGATTAATCCGTAACAATAATCTTTTAATTCTGAATTAGTTAACATTAACTCTTCAAAATCTTTAGATTGAAATTTATATTCTTTAATTAGTTCACCAGTTTCAAGGTCAGTATGTTGTAATGTGTACCAAGCACCACCAATTTTTAAAAGTTTGTGTTCTTTCATTACAGTCAACCAACTACCGTAATCATCAATACCAGTATCAAAAAATAATGGAAACTCTGCAGTTCTCATTGGAGGACCAAGACGATTCTTAATCACTTGTCCTTTGATCTTAATACCTATAGTATTTTTGTTAGTGTCTTTGATTTGTCCTATGTTTCTGAAACGGACACGAGTTGATGAATGGAATGGAAGAGCCTTACCACCTGAAGTAGTCCAAGGATCTCCAAACATTACACCTAACTTTTGTCGTAGTTGATTTGTGAAAACCAATGCGACTTTCTGTCGTGCTATCATCTGAGTTACTTTTCTCATTGCTTTTGATATGATGATTGCTTTGGCTGTTGCCCAACCATCTTTATCAAAATCGGCATCCATTTCTACTTTCGTAGAAGCAGCTGCTAAACTATCAACAAGAATAGTTACTAATCTATCCTTATCTGATTCTCTGATCTTTGTAACGATTGTTTCAATAGTATCAAATATCTCTTCAACAGTTTCAAGATGAACATATAACATTTTACTTGTATCTACACCAATAGCTCTCAAGAACTCTTGAGATACTGCTGACTCCGTATCAATGTAAACTGCTATACCATCCTGTTTTTGTGTTGAAGCCAATAAGTGAGAACCAATGAGAGATTTACCACTACCTTCTAAACCATTTAATTCAGTAATCTTACCTACGGCGACACCACCATTTGGTTTATTGGAAATAGCTAAATCTAACATAGTTGAACCAGTTGAAATCCAACCCGTTACATCAGTAGGATTGCCACCTTCTTCAAGAAAGTAAGCAACCTGTTGATGTTTGAATTGTTTATTTAGTTCATCGGCAATTATCCCAGCCAATTTGTCTTTTTCTGACATATCGTTCTCCTTATGATAAGAGGGGGGTATCAGTTAATCTAGATAGAGAGTGATGCTATGAATACTTGATTCAATGTGAGAAGTTTCATATGTGAAATGTGCATCTATCTCCAGACACCCCCAACTTAAATTTACTTATTAACTATTAAATAATTGGTCAAAAGCATCTTCTACATTTTCTGTTTTTGGTGTATCGGTTTTAGCAGCTGTTGTATTAGCTTTTGCACCATTAGAAGTTGTAGTTGTTTCAGTATTATCTTCATCACTTGGATTTAGATAAGTGTGAAGAGCTTCTTTTAACTCATCATAAGTTGGTTCTGTGTAAAGTTCTGTTAAATTAGCTTGATTTTTCATAATACTCTCAAGTTGAGTAGCATCTTCTGTGATAGCTGTCTGATTAGGTTTAACTCTAACAGTAGTCTTACCATATTGATTTCCAGCCTCTGCTGGAGTCTGTCTTTCAATACCGATATCTCTACCATTTGTAGCATCTGTAATGTCCCCATAATCAGGATCTGCAATTACACCAAGTAATTCTTGATATACAGTTTTACCGAATCCCCAAAACTTAACACCCTCAGATTCTTTACCACGAACTATTACAGGTGCAAAAGTTCTCATTTTAGGTTCAAGTCTTTTACCTTGAATCCACTCATCTTTATTACCTGTAGATTTTAGTTTGTCAGCAAATTCAGCAACCGGATCTGGTTTACCAAATGACATTGGTGAAAGGTAAGTTTTGTTATTACCTAAGTTATAGTGAAAAAACAATTCAATGAAAGGATTGTCTTTGTTGTGTTTGTAAGGTACAATTCTAACTAACTGTTTGCCTGGTTCAGGTTTCCAAAAGTTTTCCTTTGTGGAAGTTGTTGATTGTAACTGACTTAGTTTGGATTTTATTGCATTTATATCCATTTGTATTTCTCCTGTGTTTTATTATTTATCGTTTATTATTTATGGTTTATATAAAACCATATAACCTATTTTATACATCGTATATAAATATACGAATTTTTTTAAAACTATACAAGCTTTTTTTTTATTTTTTTGAAATTAATCCTTCTACAAAATACTTTAGAGTAGATTCATTCATAGAACCAGGATTAATGATAGTTTCTCCTGTCAAAGGTATCATAACCAATGTTGGTATACTTCTTATCTGAAACATATATGCTAAGTCTTGGTGCTCTTCTGAATCAACTTTGTAGAAATCTACTTTATCTTTATATTCTTCCCCAACCTTTTCAAATATAGGTTCAAACATTTTACAAGGTCCACACCAATCAGCATAAAAATCTATTATAATTGGTTTATCACCGAGATTTTTAAACCCTTTGTATATTTTTTTTAACTCATCATAACTTAAATTATTCATCACAATTCCCATCTTTACATTCACAATCACATTGACAGCCACAATGTTTTTTCCATTTACCTATCGGACATTCAGCGACTGCATAATGTACTTTCACATTCATAAAACAACCACAATGTGTACATCTACCATCTTTTTTACCTGTATCTGGATTAGCTTCATCGTATTTTAGAAATGGGCAACCTTTGCAGATTTCCCATCTTCGTTCTGCTTCTTCTTGAGTTGTTATTGTTTGTGAACCCCTCAACCAGGCACCAAGAGACTTCCAATGAGTAGTAGCTAAGTCTCGAATCATCTGAGAAGCTGGTGGAAGTTTTTGTTCCCCCTCCAGCATTTTCTCAGTTTTTTCGATACACTCTAATTCTTTGTTGGTAGCTTCTCTATCTCTTGTAACCGTTGGTTTAAATTTCAAACCATACCTCCTAGCTATTTATGTCTTACTCCTAAATGATTCAGTAAAGAAAGCATGTTATTATTAATTTTATCTATTTTAGATTTCAATTGATTAACTTCTTTTTTT
>Ga0080013_1004184_pt1 | contig 14383 bp, 17 predicted proteins | sample ETNvirenome_6_85_FD_69236 | JGI IMG/M metagenome (GOLD analysis project Ga0080013, IMG submission 69236) | Marine viral communities from the Pacific Ocean - ETNP_6_85 (SPADES assembly) (version 2) | ecosystem: Environmental > Aquatic > Marine > Oceanic | place: Pacific Ocean | collected 2013-06-19
ATCGAAGGGGGGGCAACCCCTGTTCAGGTGCAGTCCCACCTGCGCCATGCGGATGTCAAGACCACCTTGGGCTACTTTGAGAACCGCAATCGTCTGGAGGACAATGCGGCGGACCACATCACTCTACCGCAGAACGGGTAATCATACTATATTAGCAGTCCACGCCACACATACCTCCGGGTAGGTGTGGTGATGGGTGCTGGGTTGCAGACTGTGGTGGTCTGCAACCCTTTTTTTAGTATGACCAGATCCAAGGACGCGGGACGTGGAACTCATCCTCCGGCTGGATATCGTCCAGATGGAGGAATCGCCCCTCGCCGGTCTGCTGTATGCCGATCCCCGTGAAACCCTCTGCCAGGGCTAGCTGGAGCAAGCGCACCGCGTCACCCCCCCGCACCGCAATGTCCACCGCCCGCCCCGTTGAATGCGCCCCGGCGTTGCCGGACTTGACGATCTTAGCCGCCTCGATGGAGTGCGTATAATCGCGGAATCCGCTGGATATAGCGATGCTGCGCCCATAATCGGACCGCACCCGTTGCAGCCGGTCCATGGTGGCCGTATGCATCCGATTGATGCCACTCTCCTTGCAAGCGAGCTCACCGAATCCAAAGTTGGGCCAGCGGTCTCGCGGCCAATTGTCTTGTGTATAACTCATGGTAATCACCTCCCCATGCCTATAATATAGTGTCCAACGGCAAGATCGTGGTATAGTTTAAGCAAAGTTAATTAAACTGTTGCGCGGGTCGCAGACAATCCCTACTGTTATCCGTCACTCTACCGGCATTGTCCGATCTAACTCGGTCTTTTTCGGGGCCGTTAGATCGGACAATGCCGATAGGGGAAAAACGGGCTTGCAAAAATCGATAGACGTTGACTATTATAGAGCGTCACTCACCTAAACCCGCAACAGAGAGGAGGATTTCATGTGTAAAATGACGCACCACCATCCGTGCGAGGTGCCCTTATGCGCCTCGTAATGCGGATTTATCCATTTTTGTTGGTCATTATCGCCGGGTATCTGCTACTACGCATCCTACCCACACTGATATCAAACCATTAAAGGATACACTATTATGCCATACGACCCACCCGAACGTCCCGCCGGTAACTACGAGCCGCACCCCCAGGGCACCTACACCGGCACCATTACCGAAATAAGAGACTACGGCACGATGGAATCGCTGTGGCGCACCCCGGAAGGCAACACCAAAGAAATCCATCGTATTGCCATCGTCGTTGTCGCAGAGGATTTGCAGATGGAATCCGGCGATCCCTGGTCGCACTTCGAGTTCGTCAATATTTCCTTTGCCCCCAAGGCCCGCCTCACCGACCTCCGCAATATGTTGCGCGATGTGGATATGACCAACGACGAACTCAACGAGGTCTTCGATGAGACCGTCGAAATGATCGGGCGCAAAGTGAAGTACAAGATCCGCCACAAAAAGAATGACCATGACGATAAGATCCGCGGAACAATCCAAGATTGGGAGTATGCAGACGGCGAGGCACCAGACCTTGCCAACACCAAGCAGAAGGATGCGGCGAAGGAAGCGGTCAAGGCCGCGTTCGACGGAGACGATGATGATGACCTCCCCTTCTAGTGCGGCGAGTGGAATGAGCAAGCGGGAGTTCTTCGCATCGCGGGCCTTGGCGGGCCTTACAGGTGCGGACGATGGGTGGATAAGCACTCCCACCAATATTGCCACCCGTGCGGTAGAGTGTGCGGATGCGTTGATCGAGGCACTCAATGCGACAGACACTAGAGATCAGTAGTGAGTTGCCGTCCCTCAATGAGACGGTGCGGGAAACCAAGAAGCACTGGTCCCGCTACGCCTCACTGAAGAAGACGGCCACCGAACTGGTCGCGTGGAACTGCAAGGCACAACGATTAGAGCCGGTGATCGAACGGTGTGTGTTCACCTTCGATTGGCCGCACTCTCGCCGCGACCCGGACAACCAATCGTTCGGGGCCAAGATGATCCTCGATGGGTTGGTGAAAGCGGAGGTGCTGCCGGATGACTCGCGCAAGTGGATCAGTGAGATCCGGCATGTGTTCCGCCGGAAGAGCAAGCTGGACAAGATCGTCATCGTGGAGATCGATGAAGAGAATGGTGCGCCCTATGATTAGTGTGAGACTGCAAGCCGAAACAGAAGAAGCACTGAAAGCAGAAAGAGAACGATACCTAGACCATTACCCGCCCCAAGGGTACAGCACCCATATCCGTGAACCGAAACAACAGGACGATGGGACGTGGTTGTGTACAGGGTATCGTTGGGAATCTTGTGACTAAAACTGGAGACAATATAATGGAAGACGTGCCCCATAGCGTAGAGGACTTTGGGCAGTATTACGAAGCGATGGATGAAGCACTGGACGCGCTAGAAGAAGAGGTGATCGGGTCGCACGAACAGCCGAACGTAGACCTACTACAAATCGCCGGTGAAGGAAAGGCAGAAGACCACCTCCAGATATTGACCTATCACCGCAATGAGTTGTGGCGCGTGTTGTGCCACTCTGAGGCGGAGACGGACAAGATCGAAGCATGGCGCATCGAACAATTTCAACGGATCTGCCGCCGCATCGCATGGCACGAACGGTGCCTCGAAGCATGGTTCAAGTCAACCGGTGCCAAATCCGCCAACCTCATCAATGGCAAACTCAAAAACATCAAAGGGCGCGAACGTGTCGAAATCATCGATGAGGATGCGATCCCTGCGGAATACAAGAACGAGACGATCACCTACGCGCCGGACAAGAAACGCATCCTCGCGGCGTTGAAGGAATCGGGCGAAATCGTGGAAGGCACCGAGGTGGTGCGCGGCGAGGATCACATCAAGATCGACACACCGGACGATGCCGTATGAACGAAGATACTAAACAGCAAACGGTACCTCGTCCAAGGCATCAAACGCTCAACGTGGACGGGTGGAAAACTTGGGTGCATAGTAGGCCGCGCATACGGCAGAAGGTTGTAGATGGATACTACGTGACAATTGGGCGCATATATCCTCGCCGCTACACCGGAGACAAACAACGGGCCAGACGCTACCACATCGAAACGGATGACCGCGAAACCGCCGAGGCTGAAGCAATGGGGTTGCAATATGGAAGGTTGGTACTGGGGCTCAAATACGAAAAGAGGTATCAATGACCGACATCGCAACCCTCGTCAATGCGATCGTACCGGCGGCACCCACCGACAAGCCACCCCTGCCCGATCCGGGACCGGAACGCTTGCAGATGCAATGGTGCGAACTGACCAGCAGGGCGTTCGACTTCGCTAAAATCGCCAAGCTACTCAACCTAGCAACAAGCCTGGGCGGTAGCGCGAAGACGTTGACGGCGGTGATGGATGAAGTCCACCTGACCGGCAAGCCAGTGCGGAATCTGGCGGAAGTGCTGGAGACCAAACTGCGGGGGCGTCTGTCGATTACCACCACCCCCGTAGAGGACGGAGCTCGCCAAGGCCACACCACCGTCTACAACAAGGGCAAACCCACCGCCAAAGAAACGGCAAACAACCGCATCAACGGGTTCGTCTTCATGGTGGGCATGATGCGGTCTCTGGGCGTCCAGCGCACGGCATCGGTCCTCGATGTGGAGGTGCCGATGATGGAGGTCACCGTACGCAACAATCGAACATATATCGGAGGAATAGATGCGCGGGATTACTACCGTCAACAAACCGACAATGGAACGAGCGGCGAGGGTTTACAAGACGCAAAAGGCCATGGCGGACGCGTTGGGCATTAGTCAATCGAGAGCAAGAGGACTGCTGATCAAGTACGCCATCCCACATCCATCGATACGCAAACCATAAGGGGGTGTGGGCCGGAGTTAACAGCAGAGGGAGGCTGGGTGGACCGTATGGGGGAGTGCGGGCCACTACTCCGGCCCACCACTAAAATGATATGACTGACCTGTCTACAAAACGCATACTACAGCACATACTGCACAGAGTTGAGGAGACCGGGGCAACGCCGTCGATCCGCAATATACAAAGGGTAATGGGGTTTGGTTCCACCAACGCGGTGCGGCACCACCTCAAGAAGTTGGCAGAAGGCGGGCACCTATCGGAGCAAGGTGGACGTATCGCACTCGGTCCACGTTACGCCATCATCGTCCATGACATGGCTACTCAGTAGACGCCGCCGCTGGCCCGTGGAGGGCAAGACCGCAAACTACGAAGTCAAGCGTAATCCTGGCGATCCGCCGCGATGGCATTGCACCTGTCCCGGTTTCAACTTTCGGGGCCGGTGCCGCCATGTGGCGGAGGTCAGGGAGCAACTGGTTGAGCAATATAGGGAAGTATTAGGATAAGCGGCAACGCCGCACCGCCTAACTCCCCCACGTATCCTGTATCGCTTGCGCCACCACATAGGCGATAGCAACCGCCGCCATAGGCCACGTCAATTCTACGGCCCCGCTGGCGGCGGCGGCACCGGCTACTGCGGTGACGGCCAGTTTGCGCGATTTGACCTTATCTACAATTGAAGTAATGAAGTTCATGCGGTTACCTCTTCGAGTTCGGGTTCGGGTTCGGCATGGCCGTTCTGGTTTGGTGCATCCGGTTCGGCCTGGGGCGGGTGCAGATCATCCAGTATGGATACCGCACCGACGATCTGCTGGAGACTGTTCCGCAGAGACTGTAGACGTGCTTCCGCCTGTTGGATCTCCCCTAATACCTGCTGGTGGGACTGCGCTAACTGTGCGCGTCGATCTACGATCTTGTCAATCATTGTTGCCTCTCCCTTGTTTAAGCGTATTTGGCCGCGATTTCTTAGGTGCGACCTCGTAATGTGCGCGGACGAGCTCACGTAGGGAATCGATCCGCTTCGTCTGTCTTTGTATGACCGCTTTTATCCCCATTAATAAAAATATATTCCCACCGCATAAAGCGATTATAACGAGCGCAATCCCAGCTTGTGCTATTTCTGCTTCCATTAGTTTAGGGGCCGCATCGCAAAGGCGAATATTGAACCGATTACTACTTGCAGTAACCCAATCGTTGCCTCATGTTCAAACACTGGTGCCCATTTTCCGAAACCTCCACTGACCTCTACGATCTGATAAGAAATTATCAACGTAGTGGCGGCAGAAGTTGCAAATTTTGCACTGCTGACCTCTTTACTTCTCGCATGTTCGCGCTTCGTCAGTGCTACTACCTCGCGGTGCGCCTTCTTAGCCTCGGCCTTTGCACCGCGCACTTCACCTGTCCGATCGCGCAGTACTGCGTTGGTCGCACCCCTCATGCGCTTACACTCGTCCAGTTCTTTCCATAACTCTCTGTAGTGACTACGCAGTTCACTGAAAGAGCCGACTGTATGTGGATCTCTCGGAGGTCGTGGTGCCATTTCTCATCCCTCTGGTAATTTCAATATGTCTAAGGGTCGTTCAATCCTGAGAGATTTGAGTTCACTATTAGGCACCGTCAGTAGATTGCCTCCTGTAATCTTCCCGTCTTTAACTTCGTATAGATAAAATGATGTGCTAAACAGTGTAGTCCTAATGATTCGTGCTGGTCGGCGTGTCCCATTCGTATGGACATAACATGTCATATCTTCATTGTAGTCCGACCCGAAAAACATCCCAAGGCCAGCCAGTGCATTGGTTACACTGTCTCTTACAAATAGTAGAGCGAATGCTATTACAAAATACCAAATATACTGCTCGACCAGTACCGCCAGACCCGACTGCGCCCCAAAGTTGCGTAAAGCCTCCTCGGCGGCCTCAGTCTCCATCTATACCAAGTCACTCGGGTTCGCAACGGTAGACTGCGTTTTGAGGTTCGCATAAGCGGCGGCATAGGGGTCGCTCGGCTCGTCATCAGTGACCACTTTGAACCGATCCACTGTCGGCGCGACTAATTTAACAGGCGAGTCTTCTGCTCGTTCTGCCGCACTAACGTAGCAAGCCACCCCATAGACCATCTGCCATCTGCCGTTGTTGTCGCTGGTGGTGTCAATGACCTTTTTGATCGTGATGTCACTGACCCGCAGATACGCATTAGTCGCGGTCAAGCCGCCCATCGTCACTATCGTTCCTTGTACTGCCATTCTAAGCCTCCAGTGCCATAAGCCGCGATTCCAGTGCGGCGATCTTATCTTCATAAAAACCTTTAGCATCTTGCAACTGCTGATGCACTTGTCGTATCGCCCCATGATGGAGCATCGACAATTTAGTAAAGTTGATCATGCCGCGAGTGGTGCCTTCCTTCTCGCTATGCAACGAATCTTTGCCCAATATTCCCACTTTAGTCAGTGCAGCAGCATCATATTTCATGGCGGCACCAAAAGTGTCTGGCACCATCGTAGCCTCTATGTCGTGAAGCATTGCAACGTCATCATACTCATCAAATTCTGTCCACTCGACCTCTGCGTGAGCACTGCCCTCCGTATCGAAGATAAAGCGCACGGTTGATCCATTGCTGATAACCACGAGGTTGCCGTTTGCTGATACAGCGGTCTGACCTGTGCCGTCTATCAGGTTCGCCCTCAAGTATATTGGCGCTCGCGACGCTCCGGCTTTTGTAGTATCTACAAGACCAGAAGTCGCCTCTAAATAGAGTGCATATTCCATTTCTGCCATCGACAACCCGTGAATTTGAAGGCCCCCGTGCGTCCCTGCCACGGCTTTCCTAATAAACCCATAGGTGTCGGTCTCGGCAATGTCCGTTATCCCATGCGCGCAATCGCTGGACTTGAAGGCGAGGATCTCGTCATCGTTGGCTCCTTGATTCAGAGTGGCCCCAATCGTCATATTGGCGTTGGCACTATCATTTGCATAGAGGATATTCGCTACATGTGCAGAGCCGTTGACATCAAGTACTTGCGCGGGATTGGTCAAGCCGATACCGACTTTGCCCGCACTGGTGATCCGCATCTGCTCATCGCATGAATCACCACTGTTAGTCCAAAAGGTTGTGTCACTGGTTAGCGCGCCGCCACTATTAGTGACAATATTCTTCATCATTCCGACAAGGTTCGCCGAATTAAAACTGGTTTCACTAAGAGTCGTAGCCAAAATGCCTTCGTTGTCCTGAGCTTCAGCAATTTTTATCAGGTTAAAACTTTGAGCTGCTGACGTAGTAGTTACCCACGGCACATATGCACTACCCGCATCGAAGACAACTCGCCGCGTGCCTGTCGGTATGCTTGCAACCGTTTCATCCGCATCATTCTTGATCGTCACATCGCTGGTCGATCCCTGCCCCGTGAGGATCAGCCCCTCGGCAGCAGTGTAGCCCATTGCCGCACTATCGGACGCGGCTGTATCTCCCGTAGCGTTGAGTGTCAATCCTGTAATATCGGAAGTGGCAGTAGTAGCACCTGTCACCGCAAGCGTCGAGCCGTCAAACGTCAGGTTGGCCTCGCCATTGAGCGAGTCCGAATCGGTGAATGTTGCGACGCGGTCATCGGACCCATTCGCGGCATCCACGCCACCACCACCCGAATTAGCCACCCAATCGAGGTTCCCCGAACCGTCCGTCTTGAGCACTTGATCCGCATCGCCATCGGCGGCTGGCAACTCCCACGCTACGCCGCCGGATGCGATGGTTAGAGCCGATCCACTGGACGATATGTACTCGCCCCCCTCGTCGTAGAAGTAGAGGCGGCGATTGTCGGTAAATCGGCAAACTTCGTTCCCATCGTATTGTTGGATCACGATATCTTTGGCATCGACCAGGGGCTTGACGATCACATCACTCGAACTGTTGCTTATCCGCAACAGGTTGGTCCCACCGTCTGCGTAGACGATGCCCTCTCCCGCCGTGTCGGAGTCAAGGGTGATGCTGTCCACCGTGTCCAGCGTGATGGCACCAGAGTCGCTCGAAGCGTCTGTGGTGGCGATAGAGTAGACCCCGGCACTGGATACCGCATGGGTTACATACTCGCCCGCATCGTACTTGAGGATGAGCGGGGCCGTAGTATCGGTAGCAGTCACCGCACCGGTTGCCGTCACGGCACCTGTGGCTACTGCACCCGTGGTGGTGATGGTGGATGACCCAGTATCGATGGTGCCGAATCCACTCGTTATCGATCCGCTATTTAATGCACCTGTGGTGACGATGTTGCCGCCGCCTACATTGTGGCTGGCAAAATACGTACTGACGGTATCGACATTGGTCTGTCGCATCGTACCGCCATCGTTGATCAGTATCCCATCCCCCGATGCTACGGCGGTGGTGCCTCTGGCGGTATCGCCATCGATAAGATTGAACTCTGCCGTAGTGACCGTTGCGCCATCTAATATTTCCAGTTCGGCCTCAGTAATCGCCGCAGACCCAATCGTAAATCCTCCAGCCGAAACAACCCCTGATGTCGTTATCGTAGAACTGCCCGTATTGATTGTGCCAAATCCGCTTGTGATCGACCCACTGTCCAGCGCACCCGTAGTAACAATATTGCCGCCCCCTACACTATGGGAAGCAAAGTAGGTGCTGACGGTATCGACGTTGGTCTGTCGCATGGTGCCACCATCATTGATCAGTATGCCGTCACCCGATGCTACGGAGGTGGTGCCCCTGGCGGTGCCACCGTCGATGAGGTTGAGCTCCGCCGCAGACGTAGTCACCACCGTCCCACCCAACGACAGACCGTTGGTCCCATCGTGGCTTGCGATATTGAAGTCGTAGGAACCGTCACTAAAGGTCGTATTGCCGGTGATCGTCGGTGTGTTGATCGTGGGGCTGGTGATCGTCTTGTTGGTAAGGGTGTCGGTGCTGGAGATCGTCGGTATCGCAACCCCCTCGATGCTCAGTATGCCCCCCGAACCCGTTAGCGTATTGGCAGTGGCATGGGATAGTTCGATGCCGCCGGTGGCCGTTGTGGTGCCGGTGACGGTGAGGTTATCGGCTACGGTCGTTTCGCTGGTCGAATGGCCGATGGTGACCGCGATGCCGGACGTTTCGGTGGCGAGTTTGAGGGCACCCGTGGCGTTGGTGATGTAGCTATTGGACCCATCATGGTAGACGGTGAGATCGTCACTATCGCCTAGCAGCAGTTTGTCCGAATCGCCAATGTCAAAGGCGTTGGCACCGGCCACCGTCATGCCGCCGGTCACCGTGATGTTACCACCTACCGTCAGGTTACTGTCGATCTGGACCGCCCCGTCATCAACCCATAGGGCGTAATTGGACGATCCTTCTGTCGGTGCGGACTTGATGTAGACGGTGGCTGCACTCGTCACCGTGCCGGTAGCGGTGATGTTGGGCTCTTCAAACGCCGCAGACGCCACCAGAGCGGTTGTGCCGGACGGTATGGTCTGCGCCCCACCTGGGGCAACGTGGAAGGCGTACGTGTCGGTGGTGGCCGTATGGCTGGCGGCTGGAGTGCTGATGGATACGAACTTATCGTCCACCGCCGCCTTGCCGAATGCGAAGGTGTCCAGGCCACCGTCACTGGTGAACCCGTTGGCGATATTGTCCGTTTCGAGGCGGAAGTCTAAGTCTTGCGAGTCTTCGTTGAATATGAACCCGGTGGACCCGATACTGAGCATTTCGCGGGCAGTACCCCCGATCATGGTCTTGAAGACCACGTCCGCGTCTTCCGATCCGTTCGAGACATCGGTGAAGTAGGTTTCGATTTCCGCAAACGCCGTCTTGTTGCCCGCGTCATCGTCTCCTTGGATGAGGATCTCGATGCCATCGTTATCCCCCACCGTCCCACTGGACGGATCGTGACGTAAGCGGAGACCTGTGCGTATGCCACCCGCCGCCGCACTGATGTCGGTGATTTCCGGCACACGGATGCGGAGACCGTCCGATCCGGCGGTGTCTTGGTTCATCATCGTTTCGGTGGTGCCGTCGAGGATCTTGGCTAGTGTATTGGGATTGGCATCGATCTCGCCCCCCTCAATAACGTCACCGGTGCCATCCCGCGCCGAATTGTCCGTAAGACTGTCTAGTGTAGGTGTGCCCATGGTCTTGCTCCGTTTATTTGAGTCCTTCGCCCGTCAATCGTGCTGTCGCTTGCGTAACGCCCGCCCGCATCGCGTCTTGTCGCGCAGAGGCTGGCTTTTGAGCCGCCTTACCGCCCACCCATATGTTTTGGGCTTTTGGCCTTGTAATTGATTCGCTCAACTTTTTCATCATGCCAAGCTGTATAGCCATCGACCCCTGCCCTACCAATTGTTTAAGCTGACCGAATAGTCCACCCTGCTCACCACCACCCGCCTCTTCTGCCACGCCCCTGTAAGCTGAATAAATCGGACTAAAGCGATTTACCGTCCTGTGGAGCCCTACTAAAGCGGCCAGCTTCTCTGGTTCCCCTTTAAACATTTCTTGCCAGATTTCGCCTTCGATACCACCCGCGCTTTCAATTGCGGAGTTAAGCGAACTGATGTCGATTCCTTCTTCAACGGTTTTGGGATCGGGCTTTTGATTTGGCATGAGTGTCTTGGGCTTGCCGGTAAACAGGATGTTTTGCAGATGCCGTTGACGGGCCAATTCAAACGATTCTTGATTAAGGTATTCCCGCGACTGTCGGATGTTCGTCACCGACTCAAACATCTTTGGAACCAGATTATCACCCTTACTTTCGTAGATGATCTTGCCCATCGGGTTTTCATCATTCTTTACATTCGGCCACCGCATCTTTTTATACGTGGCCCACTTGGTGTTGGCCTGTTGCATCAACGATGCGGCCTTGTCTGAATGCTTGGCCGCAGCATCGGACAGTTCCCGGCGGATGATGTCCCGCGCAAAAAACTGTAGGCGGTCCCCGTCATCGGTAGGACCGGAAATATCTTTGCGTAAGGACTTATACCGATTATGCACCCAATCAAATTTGGCGGGTTTATACTCTATTTCCTTACCGGTGGTCTCCATTCCTTCTTTAACACCTGCAATTATTGTTTCAAACTCAGCTACAGTTGGGGCCGATATCTGCCCCTCCGGCATAGCTTGTTGAGGTTTGTCTATAGACAGACTTTCAAGGTCTTTGATGATGTTTTTAACTTTATTGACCTTGGAGTTGACGCCCATCGCGGGATCGTCGTATGCCTCTTCCTCAATCAGGTTTTTAAGTCGCTTGATTAAATTCTTCGTATCGACATCCGACTTGCCCAATATCCTATTTGCTTCGCCGTAGAGCTCGTCTGCTTGGTTGTGTATTGCATCTACTTGCTCTCGATACGCTACACGCACAATGTTGCCGGTGTCTGTATTACTACGGACCTGAAATATTTCCGATCCCTCACCCACAATGCCTTGGACTTTGGTGGGCCTTGACGGTCTCAGCATCTGTACCACGTTTTCCTTGTGCCGTTCCATGGCCTGTAAGATGTCTTGATTGACCTTCGCCAAGTTGGGCAACGCACTACTTGCTCGAACCACTTTCTTCGTAGCATACCGCACACCCACATCGAGCGGACGCACCACGGCGGGTACGTGCGGGTAACCGTATTTATCCAGCACCTTCACAAACTCATCGTCTATCGCTTGCTTGGTCAGTCCAACCCAACTCGCCAGCCTCTCTGCGTACGGGCCAGCGAAAGGATATTGTTCTGTCAGTGATCCCGGCCCCTCTTTGGGCCGCGCAATCATACCACCCGCAAGGGTTTTGGTGGCACTTAGACCGCGAGTGATGCCAGTGCCAAGAGCTCCGCCCAGGCCATGTCCCACCGTGCCCGATACCGTTGCTTCACGTTCGGGGTCAAGGACATCGCGGGTTGTTTCTATGCCCGCACCTAATAGCGCATCCTGTAAATATTCTTTGGCGCGAGGGAACTTCGTCAGATAGTTCTGCAACCACTTGGACTGTTGCATGAGTTTATAGCCACGCATATAGGGCAACATGGACCCGGCGAACTCTCCGATGTCAAACATCAACCCATCCGGCTTTTGGTAGGAGGGTGCGCCAACCCTTCGCATCATGCGCGATAAGCCCTGCGCCACAAACTCCGTGCCACCAGAAGTAGCCCCGGACGTAAGACCCCGCATCAAGTCCGGCAATCCAAGGGCCTCTTGTGCGCCAAGCGCAAGGTCAACAGGCGAATAACCCGGAATCTTGGGCATATTGGCGTAGTACATATTCCCTGAGTCCGGTTGAGCCGCGTCGGAATCGAATTCAGCTACGCCCGGATGATTGGGGTCATTCTTGTATACGGTTTGACCGATCTGCTCCAGTGTGATTTCGCCATCCTCTACCGCGATGTGCAGATCACCCTGTGCCTCTTTGTCCTCCACCATGGCCCGCATACCAAGAGCCGCAAAATCAATTGCCATTATCATTGCCCTTTACTTGGTCTACACTTACTCGCTGCAATTTAATTTTTGGATCTGGCGCACCGATGTTGGTTTTGTAAAGCAACTTCTCCCTTATTTGTTCCAGATCCTCATCCGTTGCTGGATACTGATATTTTTGTTGCCATAAACCTAGGTAGAGTTCCTCCGACTGACTGTCGATTGACGTGACCAGCGACTCCATGATGTCCTGCAAGTACCCTGCCTCAAAGCGCGTAGTACCCAACAGGTCATTATAAAAATGCTCTTCTGTTGCACTTATCGCGGCACCCGTCCTTGCGCGTCTTACCGCATCGACCATGTTGTTCAGTTCAAAGCGAAAGTTGACCACACTCTGTGGAGTGCCTTCCCCACCTTTAAACGACCGTGAAAAATCTTCAAATCGCCCCTTGAACACACCGATGTGTCTCTTTACATCATCATCCTTTAAGAATTCGTATATCTTATCCGCCGATACCTGTATGCCTCTATTTTCCATCACCAATTTCGCTTGAGCAGAGGTCAAATTAAACTGAAAGGCATACGCATTATATACGGGTTCCCACTCTTGCAAAAGTAGGTTTGCTCTCTGGGGTTCTACTTGCGCCAGTTCAAGTTTCTGCCTTGCACTATCTATAGCCCGTTCGGGTGTCTCAAATCCTTTTTGTAATCCGATCATAGTCGTATTGAAAATGGCCTGTACCGTCTCGCTCTGCTTTTCTAGCCTTTTCCACTCGTTCTTCTTTTCTTCGTTTGATAATTTTATTTTTGATTCTTTTTCAAACCGAGTAAAACGAAGTTCGTCTTTAAACGTTTCTCTTGTTTTAAAGTCTGCAAACGAAGCCTCTTCTTTCCGTTTCGCAAAATTGAAGAAGATGTCCTTTTCAGAATTAGTCCATGGGCGGGACGTGCCGTTTCTAAACCACACTTGCCCTTCCCCGATTTTTGCTATCGGATTTTTTGTTTTTGCACTCTCCATTATCGCTTCACGAGCTCGCCGGTCCATTATTTCTGTAACAGAACCGTCCGCATTTAGTATTTGTCCAGTAGAAGGAATAACCTCAAGCGTTTTCACTGGTGGCTTGTCTCTACTTGGGCCGAGAACCCATTCAAGTTCACCGTCTAAATTTGTGCGTTGATAAAACTGAGACTCTGGCACCCGTTCGTATGATGGATTTTTAAGTTGCTTTAACTGAGCCTGTTTATACGCAAGATCAACTTTGTCTTTATCATCTTGCTTGTTCATCCCAAGTCGTGCATTTTCAGCCGCACCAACCAACGCCTGTCCTAACCCCGGAAATTGGCCTTCTGGCATGTTGGCTACTGCTAGTTTTACTGCCTCAGGTTCGCCCGTTTCCGCCATGTATTTCAGTCGTTGTAAAACGTCATTCTCCCTAGCCCGTTGAGCCGCTAACTTCCGCGCTTCGGCCTCTTCCTCGCGCACCCCAAGCATTTGTCGGCTTTGTATCGCCTCCGGTAACCTATTACTGGCTTGCGAGAGACCCGCTAAAAATCCTCCTAGTCCCACATCAACCTCCTAACCATGATAGATCGGCCCCACTGCCCAGATAGGCGGTACCCAGGTTGCCGAACAGGTTGCCGAGAGACTGACCCGCGCCGGGTTGACCGGCGGGGATATTGAAGGCTGGCATCGAGGGGTTGATCGTGCCCATGCCCAAGGCGTTGAGCATCAGTGAGAGGCCCTGTGCCGCTTGCTGATCGGTCCACCGGTTCTCTGCGACCTGTCGATCCAAGAAGCTGAAGAAATCGCCTAGTGACTGCTGACGATCCGCGTCCGTCAACTGTTCATACCCCATGCCCGTCTGCGAGTAGAGCGGGATCACATTCTGCATGAGGTTCGTTTGCAACATGGCGCGTTCGTTCGTCTGGTTGCGCTCGTGCTGCATCCGCATGTTATCGGCAATACTGGAATCGGTGATGCCTCGATTCACCAGATTCTGCTCAAGGTCCGCATCCGCTTGATCTTGGCGGATCGACAGATCGTCCATGAAGTTGGCTATTGCCGGTATGCCATTCTCGCCAAAGGGGTCGTTGAGCATGTCGATCACCGATTGATTGAGGTTGGTGACCGAATCGCCAAACTGGTTATCCGGCGCATTGTAGCTGTATACGTTGCCCGTGTAGGCATCGAGTTCCGC
>Ga0080013_1004186_pt1 | contig 14376 bp, 22 predicted proteins | sample ETNvirenome_6_85_FD_69236 | JGI IMG/M metagenome (GOLD analysis project Ga0080013, IMG submission 69236) | Marine viral communities from the Pacific Ocean - ETNP_6_85 (SPADES assembly) (version 2) | ecosystem: Environmental > Aquatic > Marine > Oceanic | place: Pacific Ocean | collected 2013-06-19
TATATGTCTGATGAAGGTGTTGGTATACAGCTAATTGAAAGTCATCATCTGTTTAAAATCACAGCGTAAGGAGGCTAATTATGGCTAGACCTTATTTAGGTGGTTCAAGTGCAGGTATTAAAACAGTTAGTGCTGATGCAACATTAGTTTCTGCTGATTCTGGAAAAACTATACTTATGGGTGCAAATGGAGTAGATATTACTCTCCCTTCAGCAGCTTTAGGTTTAGAATTTCAGATTATTCAGTCTGCTGATTACGATACTGCGGTATGTACGATTATACAGGCTGCAGCTTCTGAGGATTTTTATGGAGCCGTTTATGGTTCTACTCAGGGAGAAAATGCTGCAACAGATGCTGATGTAGGAGCTTCTGCTAATACAAAGATAACCTTTTCTTCGGCTTCTCTTAAGGGAGATAGGGTCAGATTAATTTCTGATGGAACAGGTTGGTATGTAGAAGCGTTTGTTCAGAACTATGCTGGGATAACCTTCGATAACTAAACAAAACGTGTTGGGGGAGTGTAATGCTCCCCTGACATTGAGAATACTATGACACAAAAACAATTAATAGAAACAGTAAGACAACATCATCCTAACTTAGGAGAGACTCAAATACGTATATTTTTAAATAAAGCACTAGATGAGTTTTGTCGTAAAACAAAAATGTTAGAGACTATGTATAATTTTGACACAGTTGCAGATCAAAGATTTTATGAACTTAGTGATGACATTATAGAGATAAAAAGCGTAGATTATGACGGTTATCAAATACCTCGTTTAGTAGGTAGAATAGAGAAAACAGATGTCAGTTGATCAAAGAACAGCAGCTTTAAAAAAAGTATGGTGGACAGAAAGAGACTCCATTGGTCTTGCAATGAGGTCAGATACAGATGCTAGTGCTGATTATATATCAGTAAATGAAGTTAAGACTGTAACTATACACGCAATTAAGCACGATGAAAATTTTGTTGCTTCTGGAACTGGTATTGATTTAACTGAATCTTCTGCTATACCAGATGAATTTCATGATGCTTTAGCCAGTTATGCTATAGCTAGGGGTTATGAATTAAGTCCTAATACTATTTCAGCTGCTCAATATTTTGATTCTAAATGGGCAGAGGCTATTAGAGAAGGGAAAAAATACGCTAATCAAGATAGGGATGGATCTTCCTATCATATTAAACAGTACGATTATTAATGAAAGAAGTATTTACAGGAACATCTTATTGGGAAGATATGACTAATACTTGGGATTCTATGACATCTTCATCATATCCTCCTACTTGGGATACGTCAATTTCTTTAACTGAGGCTTCAAGTCTTTCAAGAACTTGGACTGAATTTTCAGGATTAGCTAGAAGTTATTCTGATGTCAGAGCTGCTGCTTTATCAAAAGGAGCTGCTTCTTCTGTTACTTTTACAGATTTGGGATCTTCGGTTTCAACAACATATACAGAATTATAATGAGTTATAAAATAAGAATAGAAGATTTAATTGGAAGCGTTGGAGACGATACTCTAATATCTCAATCGTTGCAAGATACAGGCAATGATATAATAAACGCTATACCAGCAACTAATTTAATTAGCTATGCTAAAACATCTAGTATAACATCTAGCGGTTTAGACATATCTAGTTTTAAGCTATTAGCTGTTGAAAAATCGAATGTAATGGCAAAAGAAGTATCAGCTTTTGATAGAGCTAGGTATGTTGATAGTGGAAGTATATATTTTTCATCATTAAGTACACCAGTATATTATATAGAAGGTGAAAAGGTTTATGTCATTGGAGCAGGAGCTAGTTCGGAAACATCTGGTGATGCACATTATATTCCATTAACATTAACTAGCGATGGTTCTACTCAATTAGTTTATTCACATTCTACAGTAGCTAATTTTCCTGCTCAAGCAGAGCAGATACTTGTTCTAGGTGCTGCTATAAAATGCTTACAAAGATTAATGGCTGATAAATCAGATAGTTTACCAGCTGATATAAGTAGCGTTGCTTTACCAGTTTCGCCTTCAGCTCCTAGTGCTCCAAGCTTTACATATACAGATGTAAGTGTTTCTGATATTGTTCAGCCTATTATAGAAATTAGCGATATGGCATCTTTAACAGAGTCAGCTCCTAGTTATATACAACCAATTTTAGCACTTCAAGCAGCCCCTACTATATCTGACTTAACAATATCTGTAACTATACCTAGCGTACCAACTATAAATACAATATTATATTCAGATGCTTCAAATTCAGATGCATCGGCTAGTTCTGTAGGTGCTATAACGGTATCTTCTGTTAGTAAAGCAGATATAAGTGGAGATGTTCCAACGTATATTGAACCTGTAATAGCTCCTTCATTTTCTACAGTAGATACTTTTATATCCACAGATGAGGATGTAGAACTTGCAGCTTCAAAAATACAAGAAATTAATTCTCAAATATCTGAGTATAATTCTAAAATACAGAATGCACAAAATGTATTCAATAAAGAAAATGTAAAATACCAAGCTAATGTACAGGCTGAGTTGGCTAAGCATAATTCAGATTTGCAAAAAGAAATAAATCAAGCACAGTTAGATGCTAGAGATGCACAGCAAGAAGCACAGCAAACAACTGATATGGATAAGTTTAATAAAGCACAAGATCAGGTACTTGAGTTAACTAATAAATCTAAGCAAATGGAAAGGCTTATTGCTGATAACAATAATAAATTGCAAAAGTATAATGGAGAATTAGATGCTTATCAAAAAGAAGTGTCTAAGCAATTACAAGAATATCAGCAAAATTTAGAAGCTGATTTAAAAGTATGGCAAGCTGAAAGACAAACAGACTTACAGAAATATAGTAGCGATATGCAGAATGCCTTAAACTCATTTAATGAAGAGAATGTTGTTTATCAACAAGACATACAAAGAAAGATTCAAAATTTTAATAAAGACACTCAAGTTGCTATTCAAAATGCACAACAAGAGTTTACAACAAGAAAATCAAATTTAGATAAGCAAGTTAGAATAGATTTACAAAACGCTACGCAAAACTACCAAAAGGATGTAGAAGAATATAGATCTAATATTTCAAAATATTCATCTGAAGTTCAAGATTATCAAGCTGAAGTATCAGCTACTATACAAAAGTATAGTGCAGATGTTCAAAACTATGCAGCTAAAATGCAAAAGCATTCTACTGACTATCAATGGAAGCAAGGTCAGTATCAACAATTAAAAGCCGAGTATGCACAAGGCTTACAACTATTAATAAGTGGTAGTATGCCACAGAAACAAGGAGCTTAGTTATGGCAGCAAATAAAGCAACATTAAGTATATCAGCATCAGTTTTACCTGATGATATGAAAGTAGCAGTTGGTGGCACAATAGAATACGATTTAAATGATATGGCTGGAGATGATTGTAAATGGATTTATTATGTAAATGATATAGACACCTCAAATGAAGTCTTAATACCAGCGGATGTTGGTTATTTGGGTACATCTGGTTCAGCTGGGCATACAGTACCAACAAGAACAGTTGCTGGTGATATGTTAGAATTTATCGTAATTAAACATTCTGGTTTTAGAAGCGATGGGACAACCGTATCAACAGATAATTTATTTATAAATTTTACTCATGGAGTAAACGCTGATAACGCTACGGGTAATCTAGTTTTAGAACCCGGAGATGTTTGGTGGGGAAGATTTGCAGGGACAGCTGATACAGCTGATTTAGAAGGAGAAGCAGCTGCTAATGATATTAAAGTTCAGATATATGCAGTTTTAGATGATCAATCTTAATATTTAATTAACCAAGATGCCCATGAGAATAGTCAAGCTCGGTAAGGCATAGAAAGGAGAAACAAGATGGCTGGAGGAAAACAAAAATATTCGGTAGTAGAAACAGGGAACATTGGCTTTGGTCAAGTAGGTTCTGTTTTTATGGATGCAAGCACCTCAAGTGCTGTAAAACCCCCAACAGATAGCGTATTTGTTGCTATTACATTTTTAGAAGATACTATATTTGATTCTACTGGTGGCGGTACTGAGGGTCTAAAAGCTGAAAATTCAGCTTTGTATATAAATACAGAAGCGGCAGCTCATAGTAAATCCGATGGAAATGCAACCACAACTGAAGGTGAATTGGGAGCAATTGTAGATGCAAGCAATACATTCCCACAAGGTGCTACTATTTTCGGTAGATGGACTGAAATTGACATTACATCTGGTATGTTAGTAGCTTATATAGGCTAACAATGAGATTAGGTATTTCAGCAAATATAGCAAGTATTACAACAGCTATGTCATCTGTTTCTGCTAAAGTCAGAGACTTATGGAATAGCATATCAGATACTTGGCAAAACGAATCCCGTAAATGGGAAGATATAATTTAGGAGAATTAATATGGCAAGTTTAACAGGAGCAACTATAGCAAGTAGTTATACATCACTTTTAAAATTAAGTGGGAACACAGATAGCCTTGTGGCAGGTGATGGCAGTAATGCTATTCAAGTAGTTGATGGAGATGGTACTGCATCAAGTTTGTATTTAAATACAGATAAAGTAGGCATAGGTGGTCAGCCAAATGCAAGCTATTTATTACATACAAGCGGTGGGAATCTTAGAAGTGAATCATCTGCATTTGTATTAAACTTATATGATTCTCAAACATATTCGGCTGGATCAAGTGGGGCAGTTATAAGATTGGGAGGTAAGGATTCTGCTGGAGCTGAAAAGAATTTAGTTGATTTGCTTGGAACATCAAGAGGTGCGAATCAAGGCGAGTTTGCTATAAAAATAAGAAACTCAAGTGGTAGTATGACTCAATATTTAACCATTGATGATGCTGGTAATACCGGAATAGGAACTTCTTCTCCCGTGGTGGCTATTGATGTTCACGCTGATACAACTGAAACAGCAGCAGTATTTGGTCAAGCAGATGATGGCAGTTGTTATATAGCAACAAGATGTGGTGAAGTTCTAAATCAAGTAAATGGATATATATTTCAAGTTGGCAGTACGGCTTCAGTTGGGTATGGTTCTTCAAATACACTAGCCACTGTTTTATCAACAGTTAAAAATGATATAAGTGGAGGTGAGACACCATTATCGGGTGATTTAACTTTTAGCACAAATTCAGGAAATAGCTTAACTGCTCATTTCAGAATCGCAGGTAATGGAGACTTAACTGGAACTGATACTGCAATAGGTTCAATATCAGATGAGAGATTTAAGAAAAATATTAAAGATTATAGTGGTGGTCTTGCTGTAGTAAACGCTCTTCGCCCCGTAACCTTTGAGCATAAAGTTGCAACAAAATTAAGAGAGGGAACTCAGAGAGGGTTTATCGCTCAAGAAGTAGAAAAAGTTGATTCATTTTATACTAGAAAAGAAACTGCAACTTCTGAAGATGATTTTTATGATACTATAAAAAGCGATGGTGATGAATACTATATTTCAAAAATTACTGAAAAAGATACGATGTATGTTTCAGCGATTAAAGAATTATCTGCACAAGTAGATGCTTTGACTAAGAGAGTAGAGGCTTTAGAAGGTTAATGCCTAAAAATAAATATAACTAATAACAAATAGGAGTTAATAATGGCTAAAAAACAAAAAGAACAGCCTGAAGACAAAACAATAACTATCTTTGGAAAAGTATTCAAAGAATCAGAACTAAGTGATAATCAGAAAACAATGATTAATCATATATCTGATTTAGACAGAAAGATAAATAGTTCAGAGTTCAATCTTACTCAGTTGCGTTTTGGGAAGCAGGCTTTCTTAGACGCATTAAAAGAAGACATTGAAAAGGAAGAGTTAATTAAAGAAGATGTTTAGTAATCCAAAAAGCGATATAAAGTTTTACATTTGTACATATATTGTATTCTTATTATCTATGGTAATAGCTACATTCTTTATTAGCTGCTCTAATTCATCTTTATTGGGAAACCAAGTTGCTCCAGACTCTACGCATTATTCTACTATCTTTAGTGAAATTGTAGATCAAGATTCTGTAGTACATTGGTATACTGATTTATATGAAGGTACTAACTGGTGTTACTATCATCATAAATATGAGGATATAAAAAGTGTACGAAGATAAGGAAATATACTTTTGGTTAGGTGTTGTAGGATTTGTATTCGCTTTTACTATGGTGATTAGATGGCTAATGGGTCTATAGATGGAAAGCCTAAAACCGCTAGAAGCATACGAGGCGATGTCATTGATGACAATCTCGCCCTCAATATTAATATTAAGTGGCTTGGTCAGCTCTTGGTATTTGTTGGTGGGATTATTTACGGAGCTTGGCATATTGAAAATAGGATCACAATATTGGAACAAAGCGTGGCTGAAGCTAATGATCAAATATCCGAGCTTATTTCAAAACATATATCTGAAGAACGTATTAGATATGAAAAAATGGAGGAAGAACTAGAATGGTACCAAAAGAAAATAGACTTAAACCTAAATCCGTTAAGTTGGCGAAAAAAGAAGAAGTTAAAGTAATTGGCTTTATGGAAGTTTGTGCAAAGGTAGAATCTATAATAAGAGGTAATGGTAAGAATTAATGGAACAATTTTTAGCAGTTTATTCCGAAGCAGGAATGATTGGTGTAGTTGGGGCAATGTTTGTCTTTATGGTATATCAGAACGCTAAGAGAGCAGAGGATCAAGGTAAGGCTATTCAAGACTTACAAATAGAAAATAAAGGACAATCTGAAACATTAGAAAACTTAGAAGGAATTGTTTTAAAAATGTTAGATAGATGGAATAAATCAGACGATACATCTCTTAGACATAGGGAAGATATAACTAAAGAATTAAATGAGCTATCAGATAAAGTATCTTACATGTCTGGTAGAATCAATGGAGGCAATAGTAATAGATAATGGACTATGAATCAACAGACGTTTATAGAGCAGATCTAAAAGATAGACTTATAAGAATTGAGACTATACTTAATAGAGAACTTCCTGATATTAAAGATCAATTAAAGGCTTTAAATAACAGGACTAGATCTTTAGAGAACTGGCGTAATTATATGCTAGGTGGTATGGCAATAGTAACCTTAATAATAAGTTGGAGTAACAAATGGATTGGATGAACTGGACTAATTTTGCATATGCTATGGTTTTGGTATTTACGATTATGGGCACAATGGTTGCTCAAAAGTACCGTATCGTAGTAAAGGAGTTAAAGGATGTGGCTCAGAAATATAAAGATGCGTCTAAGGATGGAAAAATCTCAGAGAAAGAAAGAGAGCAATTGGCTAAAGAGTGTATGGATGTTATTATGGCTCTCGTTAAGCTAGTGTGGAAATTTTAGAATGTATAAATTTGGGAAAAGATCTAGAGAACGTCTAAAAGGTGTAGATGTTAGATTAATAAATGTTCTAAATGAGCTTATAAAAATTATGGATGTAACTATAATTGAAGGATTGCGAAGTGAGAAAAGACAGAAAGAGCTTCTAGCAAAAGGAGCTACTAAAGTCAAATACTCTAAGCATATGGAGGGTAAGGCTGTAGATCTTTCCCCTTATCCAATTGATTGGGAAAATCGTGAAGGCTTTCATTATATGGGTGGAATGATACGTGGAATAGGACAGCAGCTTGGTGTCAATATCCGTTGGGGTGGAGATTGGGATAACGATGGCGATATAACAGATAATAGTTTTGATGATTTAGTTCATGTTGAAATAAAAGAATAATAATGATAATAGGAGTTACGTTTGAAGATCAAACATCAGGTAGTGGTTTTCCCAGATATTCACTTTCCAAAAGAAGACGAAAAAGCTTTTTCTTGTGCTTTAAATGTAATAAAAGAAGTAAAGCCTAATGCTTTTTTATGTCTTGGAGATTTTGTAGAAGGTGAAAGTGTCTCTCATTGGAAATGGAAAAAGAGGAAACGACCACCTCTTGAATATCAACTTCCTGATATTTGGGAAGAAGTAAATTATGTTAACTCTGGTTTAGATAGAATAGATAAGGTTTTAAAAGATGTTAAGTGTAAAAAGAAAATTATGGCACAAGGTAATCACGAACTTTGGTTTGACAATTTCGTGGAAGAGAATCCTTTCATGTCTCATCTTTCTTCCTATGAAGCTTTTAAAATAAAGGAACGAGGGTATGAATGGCATAAGTATGGTAAAGTATTTAAACTCCTTGGAAGCAAGTTGTACGTCTATCACGGAGGTCACTATAGTGGAGTACATCATGCCAGAACTCACGCCTTGCAAATGGGATGTAACATTATCTACGGGCACACTCATGACAGTCAAAAATCAACCGTGCAACACATTGATGGAGCACACATGGCGTATTCAATGGGATGCTTAAGTAAAATGGAAAAAGATTTTTTAAAAGGAAGACCTACAAACTGGAGTCACAATGTTGGTATTATAGATATATTCACTAATAACAATTTTAACATTGTTGTTCTTGATATAGTTGATGGAGTTACTGCTTATGGAGGTAAAATAATTAGTGCCTAAACAAGTATACCAATTAAGAGACTTTAGTGGCGGTTTAAATACACTACAAGATGAATCTGATATTAAAAATAATGAAGTAGCAGATGTTCAGAATTTTATGTTTAATAAGTTCGGTTGCCTTACTCCTACATTTGACATAAGTATAAATGGAAGATTGGGTACTGGTACTTATAGTACAAGTCATATAGATCACTTAGAACCTAATTATGGTTTAGGATATTTTGAGACTGATAGAATTAGAGATGGAGTTACTGTTGCATTTGAAGCTGCAGATGGTACACCTTCTGGAGCAGGTGGAAGTGAACGTGGGTTCTATATGATAGGAGGAATAGATGATGTAGTCCTAGGAGCTAGGGGCATTTCAGGAGCATCAGCTGGTGCCGCTGTTGATTTAACTGCTTCTTTTCCAGTTGGTGCAGATTTAGAATTTAGTATGGGAAGTCAATTGAACGGGGGTGCTGATTTTGGTGGACAGGGTTATTATAAAGTTGTTGGTCATAGTGGCAATAATCTTATATTAAATAGATCCATTCAACATGACATGGAAGTACTAGGTGGTACAACTTACTTAAATGGATGGCATGGTACTTTTAAAGGAAACGCATATGGAGATGCGATAACTTTATTAGCTCATCCTGATGAGCATAAGATAGATACTTTTTCTCGTTATACAGCTGGTACTAAATGGGAAGAAGATTCAATAACATTAAACTCTACTGCTACTGGTGTTAATTCTAAAGTTTTATACTATCAAGTAGATGAAGCTATACGTTGTTGCGATACTGTATCAAATAACGCTTCTGCTATAAAATGGTATGGATACATTCAAAGACAGCATTTCAGTTGGGATGCTTCAATTGGCACATCTGGTAATACTGATAACTATCAAGGATATTATGCTAAAGATAATACATTAGCACCGCCAACTAGCAAAATTTTACTTTCAGCATCTACAGACACCCCTGCTAATTATACTACATACCCGTCAAGTGCAGGACTTGGTTTTAATCTTAATATAATTACAGATACCGATGCACCCGGAGCTATACCTGCAGGTGTTTATGAATGTGCAAGTACATTTATATATGATGGAAATCAAGAGTCTCTTCCGCTTAAATATACAAATACACATACAATAGCAGCTGCAAATGATTTACAGTCTTTATCTTTAAATGTAACAGCTAAAGGAGCTTATGATCCTAGGTTAAGTGGTGGTAGAATATATATTAGAGAACAAGGAACTGATTCGGAATGGATTATGTTAGTTGATATAGATTTATCGAAAGGCTGTAGAACTAAATTTTCAGATGAGTATACAGTTTGGCACGATGCTAGTAGTACTACTTTTAATTGCCCAACAGCCACAGCATCAGCTAATTTTGTTGTTAAAGAATTGGGTCTACTTACATATGAAGTTATTAATGGTTATAGTTCTGATATATTTAGCAATGCTTTAGGAGACGCAGGTGAGAACTGGAAAGATGCTTGCATTGCAAATAATAGAGCTTTTATTTGTAATGTTTCAATTAAAGATGAAGAACAAGGAATAGCTAAAGTTTATGCAAATGTTGTTAGTAAACCTGATAGAATTATGTATTCAATGCCTAATAGGTATGATACATTTCCTTCTATTAATTATATAGAAGCAGCCAAAGGAGATGCAGATTGGTATACGGCTATAGATTCATTTGGTGATCGTCTATTGGCTTTTAAAAGATTTACTTTAGATATAATTAATATAGCTTCACCCGATGATTCTTCTTGGTTTATGGAAGAAAGCTTAAGATATATGGGCGTAAGAAACCCTCAACTTGTTAAAAAAACTCAGTATGGAATTATATTTGCAAATCCAAATGGATTATTTTTATACAATGGTAAGAGTGCTATAAATTTATCAGAAAATAAAATATCAGATAGTGATTGGAGTAGTCATTTAGATACTGAAAGTGCTATTATTTATGACGGTCAAGAGTCTTTGGCTTATGTTATTAAAAGGACAAGTGACAATGGTGATGCTTATATGTGTAATTTAAAAAATCAATCTTTTACATATATAAAAGATTTTGTTCCTGATGCAAATGATGGAATAACTAACAGCGTAATAACTGGTGATAATATATATATAGCTCACGATGCAGGTAGTCAATCTGATATATATACATTTGATAGAAATACAGCTTCTTATCCAAGACCTTACTCAAAGAAAACAAATTCAAAGCTTACAACAAAAATGATTGACTTTGGAGATCCTTCATCTATGAAGAAAGTATATGCTGTTTATATTACTTATAAATCAGATGAAGATATAACTAATGATTTTACAGCGGTAACTTATGATGGGACTACAGCACTAAATAATACTATAGCTGCAACTGGTAGTAGTGGACAAGATTGGGCTACTGTAAAAATAGCTCCAGCTTCTCCTATTTCCTGTGAGAAGCTTCAAATAAAATACGATTCAAGCAGTCAAGATCCTGTTGTTTGGATTAATGATATTAGTATTGAATATAGAATAATTAAAAAGAGAACAACATAGTGGACAGGATAGCTAGAAGATTAACTAATATAAAGCAAGATAAAATAAAAATATCTAAGACTCAGCCTTCAATACAAGCCTTGCGTGAAGGTGAGGAAGTTCTGTATCTTAATAAGGACAATAAGCTTGCTAGATATAGAAAAGAAAAAGGTTTATTGTGGAAGTCTGAGATGAGTCATGATGGAAGTCATGTTGTAGAAAAGAATTTAACAATTAAAAAGAATTTAAAGTTTAAAGGAGCTACGATTAGTTCTAGAAATACAGGTTCAGGTTTAACTATTAGCATTGATACTCAAGAAGATGTTGGTGGAAATATAATGGCATGGGATGGTTTACCAGATGCTAGTTTAAAAGTTTATATAAATGGTACATTGTATCAAATACCTATAAAAGAGGTTTAGTATGTCAGTACAAAATTTATTCTTATCTCAACAAATGAGACGTACTCAAGAGAATCTTGATAAAGTACAAGCGGAAGAACAAAAAAGAAGAAAGAAAGCAGGTGCTTGGTCTTCTGGGTTGGGAATGTTAGGTGGAGCAGCAGGAGGTTTATTAGCTCTAGCTGCATCTCCTTGGACAGGTGGAGCAAGTCTTGCACTAGCTACTGGTTTAGGAGCGTCAGCAGGTTCTCTTTTTGGAGCAAGAGCTGGTTTAGAAATAGGTGATGGAAGACAATCTGATGCTGTTCCAATTGGTATGAATACAAGTGCTATATCAGGTAGAGAAAAAGAATTTTCAAGTGATGTTCAATCTAAGTACAGAAGGAACATAGGAGACTTTCAAACACAATTAAATAATGCTATATCATCTCAAGCTATTAATACTGGTATAAAAGCAGCTTCAATGGCTTATGCAAATCCTACTGCAGCTCAAGGTTTAAGAATGGATATGCGTAGTGGTGCTTCTAAGATGTTTGGTGGTGGAGCAGCAGGACCTGTTATACCTCAAGTGAATTTAGCTGGAGCACAAGCTTACAATCCCCTTGGTGATCCAACTGGGGGTACTTTATTTCAACAAGCACCTCAAGTTTCTGCACCAGTAGATACGTTAAGTCAATTTCAAGGACCACCTACAGAATTAATGGGTTATTCTCAATTTCCAGCTCCTTCTGTTGCAACTCCTCCAGTCCCTATTAAACAACCTAATAATATGTTAAATATATCAAAAGCTAAATCAGACGCTTTTTCTAATGTAGCACCTACAGATCCCTATACAACTCCTATAGGTGATCCAACGTCTTTTACATCAGGAACTCAAACTGCAGATAACGTATTTGATCAAATTCTTGGTACAGGCTCTCCTCAAGGAGAAGGAGCACTGCAATACGATTCATATCAAAATGAATTAGATCCTTTTGGGTTAACAAATTTTAATTCTAGTTCTAATCCTTTAGTTGGAATAGCTAAACAAGTAGCTCAACAACAAGCCACTTCTAAGAATAAAGGAAGTATGTCTGGAATCGCACGACAGCCTTTTATTCCTTATAATGCAAGAAGGTTGATGTTTGGAGCAGGAGGTTAATTATGGCATACGATCCCTATCAAAATAATTACGCAGCTGGTCCTAATCAACCTAGCCAACCTAGTTCTGGAAATCAAAATTATAATACTAATAATAATTATAGTCCCGATTGGTTTTCTACACCTGCTGGTGGAGTACCTCCAGCTAATTGGGATTCAGCTGAAGGCTTTTTAAAGTCTTTTGCTAATATAGATGTTTCTGGTTTAGATGATGAATCAAGAGTTTTCTTACCAGATCCGGGACAAATGGAACAAAAAATTGGACAAGCAAGATCTGAGCTTGGTTTTGGTATGCAAGGTCAAGCACTTACAGGAAGACAGAATTTACTTGGAATGACTGGAAATCAAGGGTTAGCTGGAACTATGGGTGGTGGTTTTGGGAGAGCCCAGTATGGACAACAACAAGCAGTTGGTCAAGCAAGAGGTGCTTATGAATCAGCTGTACAACAAGGTGTATCTGGTTATAAGAGCGATGTTCTTCAAGAACAATATAGATACCAAGATGCTTTAACTAGTGCCTTAGGTAACTTGATAGCATCAGGAGAAGCTGGAGAGCTTACAGTTACTCCGGGTGGATTTGATCCAACGGGTCGAACACCAAATACAACAAATCCAACTTGGCAACCACCTGATTCTCCTGTATATGGAGATGCTTATGATAATCAGGGATCAACTTGGTATTACGATGGTTCTTCTTGGGTGAGTAAAGATGTTTTTGATCAGGGCGATCAAGACGATGGTTTTGATCCAAGTGATCCATATGATTAAAAAAATTAATAGGAGTATATTATGGCAATAGATCCAGCACTAGTAGGCTTTGAAGTATCTAAAACACTTCAAGATACATTACTAAATTATGTAATGTCTAATAGACGTTTACAAGAAAATGCTAGACAATTTAATAGACAAATTGTACAAAGAGATAAAGAATTTGAAAGAGTTCAAGGCAGATTTGATAGGGGTGAAGCTAGACAATTAGCAGAGTCTAAAAGACAAAAGGATATTACTCAAGGTATAGCTCAACAACAATTAAAAATGTCTCAAGAAGAAGGCGAAATAGCTAAGATTCAAAATAAATTAGATGATAGCTGGTTAAGGCAAGCAATGCCTTGGTTAGCTTACAGTGATCCAAAAACAGGAGAAGCTTTTCGTGCAACAGATACAAGAGAAGCAGCTAAAAGAATGCGTAAAAGTTCAGGATTTGAACCTCCTATGATTGATCCTAGTCTTATTGGCAAATTAAAAACTCCTCAAGAATTATCTTTAATGTCTTCATTAATGCCTTATACTCAAGGCACTGGACAGTTTACTCTTCAATCTGTTCTTAACCAAGAAATGAATCAACCCTATGGAGGACAATAATGAATCCATTATTAATACAGTCTTTAATGTACCAATACGAAAACGACCCAAGACAGTTTACGGATAGGCAAGCTGAACAAATAGCTATGTTGGCTAAACAATATGGTTTTAAATTTGCTAGAGAATCAAAACCTTTGAAAAAATTTGCTTTTGATTTAGCAGATACAGCTATGCTTGGTATGTTGCCTAATGAATGGCGACCAAGATCAAGAGGTGAATCTGTATTTGGAGAAACAAAATCAGAAAGAATTGCAGGTGGTTTAGGAACTGGAATACCTTTGGCTGCAGGTGGTTTATTAGCTTTATCTAATCCTGCTGCTGTAGGGTCTATGGTTGGAAAAGGATTGGGTTATGGAGCTAGGGGAGCTAGTGCAGCAAAGAGAGGTCTTCAGAGTGCTGTAAGACCCGGAGGTGTTTTTGAAAGAGGAGCTGAAGGAGCAGGGCGTGTTTATAAAACAGCTAAAAATACTTATGAAACT
>Ga0080013_1004187_pt1 | contig 14376 bp, 40 predicted proteins | sample ETNvirenome_6_85_FD_69236 | JGI IMG/M metagenome (GOLD analysis project Ga0080013, IMG submission 69236) | Marine viral communities from the Pacific Ocean - ETNP_6_85 (SPADES assembly) (version 2) | ecosystem: Environmental > Aquatic > Marine > Oceanic | place: Pacific Ocean | collected 2013-06-19
ACCCCTTGATGCCGCACCAGTCCTTGTAGCTGTCTGCGTACGCACCGCGAGCGAAGCTTAGCTCCAGCTCATAGACATTGGCAAACTCGGAGGCAATCGCCTCCGCCATGTTGGTCCAGAAGGACCAGCCCTCGGCCTTCGCCTGCGCGTCGCGCGCGGCGTTCTGCGCCTGGATGTAACCCAGGACGTCGGTGTTGGAGAGGAGGCCAAGTTCGCGGTTCGAGAGTGTCATCAATAATCTCCTTGATTATGATTCATTATACCATGAGCTCACGTGTTCTACACGTATCTCTACTAGAGAACGTCTCTGATCCAGTGCCAAAAGCTGCCCTCGACACGGTGTGTGCACTTGGCAATCGCTTCTGCCTCGTTGCGCGCTCTGATCTTTCGCTGACCCTTCCGGCCGTTGTGCTTCTCAAATGCGACTACAAATGTTTTCATGAGACCCTCCTTGGTATGACTACATTATACCAATAGCTCGCGGGTTCTACACGTCGTTGAGATCGACGTTTTAGTCCTCTAGCCGCGCCACTCGCTCAAAGCTCTGTGTTACCCACTCCTCACCACACCGGTCATATCGGTCGGCTACCTGATCGTCCAGCCATAAGAGATCGACCCAGCTTAGCCAGGTACCAGGCCCGCATTGCACGTCTTCGGGGTGTGGCCTGAAGGGATCTGTTAGCACTAGTGCCCAGCCACCTGACTGGTAGTGCCGCATGAGGTCGCCGAGTCTCGCCCTGTCCTCTGCCATCGTCACCCAGCCAGGAAGCTGGACATCACCACACCTGCCGGCTGATCCGGCACAGCAGTTACTCCAATGTGCTTAACAACCAGGCCGTCGAGATGAATGGTCCAGGTGCTCGAAGACACAATGTCACCGAAGTTGTCCGCCCAATACCCATCCTCTTCATCCCAGGTAGCGCTCCAGTCCTTGCTTGGCCACATGTGTCTCGCCTCTTCCTCTGATGCTGCGACGCAGACAAAGCCCAGGTACGAGTCGTAGTCGGGGTCGTCGTCGGGATGCCTGCTAACACTATAGATATTCATCTCTTCTCCTCTCTTATAATCTGTTAGGAATGTGACCGACCAGAGAGGTCGTGATAGACGTCCTGAGGGTCGTCGGGGTAGTCCTCATCGATATATCCCTCATCAGCCGCTCGAAACTCAACCAGTGTCGGTGGTCCGAGGTCCTCGACCATCGCGGCAAGCTCCGCCTGAAACTCTGAGTTAGGACCAGCGGTCGTAAGAAAGTAGCCATCTGGCCACCCAACATAGATACGTGCTTCCATTCTATCCTCCTAGTGGCAAGACACCCAGCCAGAAAAGGGCCAGGATGATCGGCGTACCGATGGCCATCGAGATAATCCAAGCTGCTCTATCGATCTGTGCTTCAGTCATCATATACCTCCTCGGTATGTCTACATTATACTACAGCTTCCCTCAAGTTACACGAGCTACTATGCTGCGAAGCCGTGAACTTCGCAGACAACGACGTCAAAGGCGTCAGGGTTCGCGTTCTTGAACCACCGCATTGCGTGCTTAGCACTGACAGCGAAGATGTGACGCTTCCCTTTCAGGACTCCGCCCCAGTACTTCTCGTTGCGGCGATAGGTGATCTGATATGTATTCATGGTACCTCCCTTGGTATGATCTCATTATACCATACAGCTCTGCACTCTACACGTCTTCGTCACCCTTCCTGTCTTGCCACCACCAGTAGATCGACTGGCATGCTGCATTCAGGGCATGCCCAGCCACAAACAGCACAACCAGCACCACACCCAAGCTCACTGCGTCTTGCATCTGTCTCCTCCCTGCTTGACATGCGCTTGCAGAGCCTTGCTCTCCGCAAGAATCTTTCTAATCTCTCTCACCGCGATCGGGATCTCAATCCACAGACCCACGACACACGTGACAACAATAGCCCAGCCAAAGACATCAATCCAGTTCATGCGCTAATCCCTCCTGCCAGCTCCCGTGCCGCAGCTACAGTGCTGAACGTCTGATTCAGCTGGCGTGCTTCCTTGAGTGCTTCGACGCGGATCTCAAGTGGCTCGTCTCGATCATTGACGACAGCCATTATGGCGTCGCTCTTTGCGAGCATCTTCTCGAACTGCTGCATTGCAGCGAGCCCAGCTGCAAAGTTCTGCGCTGCGAGTGTTGCTGTTTCCATACCTGTCATCTTACTTCTCCTCTTTTGTATTCCAGACCCTTAGGCACTGGACAAGAAATATCGAACCAGCGCAGAAGAACCAAGTCATTCCGCCCACAAGACCAGCGATCATAAGCCAACCAATCATATCATCTCCTTGTTTGGTGATACTATAATCATATCACAGGTGAGACAAAGGTACACGCTATCGAGAGCTCGAGCGCGTGGGACAGGAGCAGCAGCCGCTGCACGGATCGTGCTCTGTCTTGCGCTGACAGGTGCTGCACCACGCCTGATAGAAGCCCTCGTCATTGGCACCCGCATCCGGGTTACCTCCGTAAGAGCGTCGAGCCCAGGGCGGAGTGGTGTTATAGCTTTTGCGTCGATTGTAGTTGTAGTATCTAGCCATTCAGGCCTCCTTATGTCTCTATTATACCATGTCCCCCTGAGATCTACACGTCAGCGGACCTGGCCACCGCCATTCTCATACTGCCAGAACTCCCTGGCCCGGATGATAGCATTGGCTGACAAATCTCTCTTCAAGGCCTCTTCCGGAAAGTCGACATAGATATCATGGACTTCCATCTGGCCACCACCATCAATATCATCCAGCTCCTCAATATGGATATCCTCTCGGACAATCTTTCCCATCTCCTTGGCAATAAAGATATGCGCATTTGCGAGCAGCACACCCTCACGGTATATTTCGCCGGTTTCGTTATCGATCACATCTACGTTCAAGTCCATAATACCTCCTAAGGTGATATCATTATACCACAGCACAAGATCTTCTACACGACTGCCACCTATCACCCATAAGAGGGTGACGGTGACAACCAGCTGGGCGCCATGCAGCTTAGGCAGCTGCCTTGACCAGTTCCCGAACCTCAGCCTTGGTGATGCCCTTGCGATGGGTACCGCGAACACCCAGCTCCTTGGCCTTGGCACGAAGCTCCTTGAGAGTCAGGCTATCCAGCCCATCGTTCTCCTGAGCCTTGATTCGAGCTGCCTTGAGAAAGCGGGCGACTGAGATCCGCTCACCGCGATCGAAGCGGGAGTTCTTCATCCGAAGCAAGCCACGCTCACCTTCGCTGTTGGACTCCTGGACCTTGAAGATTGGTTCGCCTTTCCACGTCGTGGTCTTGGCAAAGAAGGCCTTGCCATTGACAGTGCCAGTTGCCTGGAAGTGTCCGTTGGCAAGAGCGGTGAGAGAGAGAAGTTCGAGCTGCTTAGCCATTATGGCCTCCTTTGTTTGCCTATCCATTATACCAGGCGAAAGTGTATTCTACACGTTATCGGGTGCGACGATTCCAGACGATGTTGCTGTGACGACGAGTGGGGCGAATGGTCCAAGTGTACATGTGATCTCCTAAGAGAGTGTGGTTACTAGGGAGGATGCTCCCCCGTTCACCTCGTTAACTTAATTCACCGGCTACCCGGCATTCCTAAGCATCTAGGAAGAGATGGTGGGTCAACTGGGACTCGAACCCAGAGCCTACGGCTTAAAAGGCCGGTGCTCTACCCATTGAGCTATTGACCCTTTGCTACTACCAGGCCCGCCCACGACAGGCGTTCTTATTCGCAGCCTTCTTCTTGTCCTTATGCCGACCGGAGCCGGACCGAAGAGAAGCAGCCACGTGGACTGGGGAGGGACGGGAAACCTTCTTTGACTTGTTCTTCTTGGCCATGATTGCCTCCTTACCTCTCTATTATACCACAGTCTAAGCTACTCTACACGCGTTCTCGATGGCTCTTTGCACCTGCATCTCGCGCCCAGCGCCATGGAGCGCAGCACGAAGCTTGTCCACATTGTGCTCATCCACGCGCAGCGTGAAGCTGCTGCCGAAGTGAATGACAGCGCATCCGTGTTCGACCGCGATCTCAACATCAAAGGTACCGCCGTCGTGCTCAAGAAAGAAGTTCATCCATTCCATGTCATTCATCATATACCTCCTCGGTATGCTTTCATTATACCACAGCCCGTGCTAGCTTACACGAGCTCCAAAGGCCACATCATCATTCTCGCCGAAGCCCTCTTTCTCAACCGTCAGGTCCTCGACAATGTGGTGCTTGGTGCCGTCCTCGGTCCAGCCGTCCTCCCACATCAGGCCCTTTGCGATGAGCGAGACCGTGCGGTCAGAGGCACCTGGGGGCACTGTGAAGTCGATGATGTGCACCGCTTGGTGCTCGTTCTGCCAAGCTCGGATGAGCTCGTGTGCCGCACCGGGAAAGTTATCGCGTTCAGCGACAAAGCAAGAAAACTTCTTCATGATACCTCCTAAGGTGATATCATTATAACATATCAGCACCCGTTCTGCACGGGATGAAAGGTGACAGGGTTCCCAGCTTCCCTATCTAGACACAGCCTGTAAGGTCAGTACTTCGACCACGCTTACGCAACCACGAGTCAGCATCACCTGTTTCTCTCTGGCCTGTGTCCCCCACATAAAGTGTAGAGGAGGTGGGGATCCGTCGTACGTTGCGAAGTATACGGTTGGTGCATATACCTCTCATACCCTGCGGACTTCTTGCGACCACCAATGCGCCGCTCACCGTCAGTTTTTTGTTACTACGACCGGCATCCCCACCGGCTCCTTGGACCGCTAAGTCCAAGGCCTCAATCAAATCCCCAGCACACCAATAATTGGCTTGACTGTCCAGCGCCTCTTTGAGCTCCTCCTTTCGGACCTGGGGAAAAGAAGAAAAGGAACCTAACCTCTCGGCTCCAGACGACATTGCATCTTTAGTACCACTTGGAGCGGTCCTCTTACGAGGAGCCTTACTCAACTAGGGCGTGCAACCGGTGCGAGCTGTGTTCCTTTCCTTATGTATCCATTATACCATCAGCTTGTCTTTCTTACACGCTAGCTGTGCAATCCTTTATGCATTATATAGATGCAGCAAAGAACGAGCCCTACAACAAGCCAATCAGCCATGACGCTTGATCAGCTCCTGCCACTGCAGCCACCCTCGCTTCAGATTGCAGTCCGGCTCCCCGCTCGATGCGTTGAGTGCTCGTTCGTGCCACATACCCTCGACCTCTAGTGCCCACTTGATAGCTGCTGTCTCACTCTTGATCCCCTGCTCGACAAGCATCTCTGATATCTCTCCATCTGACCAGCACTCGTCGATAGACGTACAGCTGCCACGTCCAATGAGCTTATGCTCCCTGATGGTTTGAACCCACTTACCTACATCACTCATCATCACTTTCCTCTGTTACATTCCTTAAGTCGCTAAAGTAGACCACAGCCTGGACACCGTCGGTGTACTGAATGGGAACCTCCACACCCAGATCAGCTGGCCATGCGTGACCTGTCACATGCGCACGCTTGAGACCATTTGATGTTACAACTTCAACCAGCGTGCCGATCGTAGGAATCCCGACTAGTTTCTCACTCACTTCTTGCCCTCGATAGGTACCGGTTGATGGTTAGAGCCGCAGCTCGGACAACGATGCCAGAAGAGCCACATGGTTACATAGTTACAGCTTGGGCACTGATTCATTCTATCCTCCTACCAGCCCACCGATGTCCGTAAACATCTGTCCAAAGTTAAAGTACCAAGCCAGGAGAACTCCGGCGAAGATCAAAAAAGCAGGATTCATACCTTTCTTCATGCTAACACTCCTTGTTTGCCCATACATTATACCACAGCGCATGATGGGCTGCACGCTACTGTAACTTCCAGTAGACCATAAACAGACTCGATGTCATTACTGCCCAAGTCATGACAACCCACCAGACTGTCATTACTCATTCTCATCGAGCGTCACCTGACGATAGATAGTACTCAGCTCTCGATTGATGACGCGTTCGATGATATCTTTCACTCCTTCTCCTGCCCGGTAGGCGATTCTAGGTCCAAGACCCGCATCTGGACCCACCGGAGAAATCGAATAGGTGCTCTGAGCAAAGTAATTATCGATTGCAGACTGAAGCGGATCGTACTGAAAGTCTCCCGGAGGTAAAGCCTCCGGGACCTCCTGTCTGCTCTCGTATACGTCGACCTCTTCGGGCTCAAAGTAATGCTTTGGATAATACGGACTTTGCTCAGGGAGACCCTCTTGCTCCTGGATCTCCCTGATCTGGGAACGTAGCTCCTGAATCTCCTCAAGCTCTTTCTGTATCTTCCATTCCTCGAGATTGATTAGCTCACCCATAACCTCTTTCTCATCAGCACTCATAGTTGACTCCTTGCTTGTCGAACAGCACAACGAGCTCCTCAAAAAGATTATACTCCTCTTCCACGTCCAGGTCCATGTGATCAGCATGGGCAAGTGTATCCCCGATAGTGGCGTAAAAGTATAGGCTCTCTGGAAAGCTCATGTGGGTACTCGATGATTGTTTAATCTTATCACTCAGCGCTTGATTGTACAACTGTCTACCAGTCAATCGGGTCATTTGTAATCGGGGATGCTGTGCCCTGCATCATCCTGTCAAGCTTTTGTTGCTCGCGAGCCCTGATGCCCTCTTCAATGAAGACATCTTCCTCCCAACTTCGTGGCTGAGATGGCAGTGTCTCCTGCACCACATCAGTGTGCACCGGTCGAACCAGGCCCATGTGTCGAGCAGCGTTATAGAGAATATCCCGAAGATTGTCTACCTGATCTTCCGTCATGCGAAGTGTGAAGCTCGATCCGGACGATGGTGAGTATCGCATCGAAAACGCAATCTCGAGGTCGTGTACGCCGTCGACGTGTGGAAGTTCTGTGCTGTAGCTGCTGTTCTTGTCAAACATGATACCTCCTCAGTATGCTCTCATTATACCACAGCCTGAACCAAGCTGCACGTGTGCTAGGTATTACCAGCCCATCCCATCAATGACTTCCTGAAAGAAGGAGTCCGGTTGATTAGGATAGTTGTACTCACGGCATGTTGGACCGTCAGGATGCATACAAGTCGAGTCCTGGGGCTTAAAGCCGAGTCGACCACCTGTGCCCCCCTCCGCCATTTCGAGGTACTGGTGTCGAACCTCGTTGAGCATGCCGCCTGGGCCCATCACATTGTATGTCTTAATCATCTCTTCTGCTGTCTTCATCTCTTCTCCTAGTAAATCCGGCTACAAATCGCCCGGTGAATGGCGCGGTGAACACGCTCTGGGTAGTCACGAAGGACATCCTGATAGACCTCTTCGTTGAGAGGCTCCGGGCAATCTTCGCTCTTGTAAAGCTTCAGGATATCCAGAGGGTAAGTCCGGATGTCGTCAGTGAAGTCATCCCAGCCACCGAGAGCTCGGTCAGCGATGTCACAGACGATCTCAGCGACGGACTCAAAGCCCTTGTTATCCTTCGGGTTCTTGTGCGGATTCCAGTGCCCCATGATTACTCCTCCTCAGTCTGTGTTTCAAGATCAGCAGTGCTAAAGTGCCTAGCAGCCTCTTCCAGTGCCTGAGTGATCTGGTCACGGGAACTGGGATCAGAGAGATCGAAGTCAGTTCCCTCAACCTGGCCGTAGATGAAGCTAATGATTGCATCTGCCATTTCATACCTCCTTGGTATGTATATATTATATCACAGAATGACTAGACATACACGTTACAGACTTTCTGCCCATGGCAACCAGCCCATACATTCTTCTATCTCTTTATCAGTCAGCTCTCTATCTAGATCGTCATATTCTTCTGCACCGTTTCCAACAGGTGCCTCTTTGTCCACCCAGGGTCCACCCATACTATATGGAAGCTGGTCTCCCATTGCCTCCCTAATCGTCTCAACTTTCTTCATCACTGCTCTCCTCATCTGCCTGAATCTTTTGAATCTTCGTAGCAAGATCCATTGCCTTGAGCCACTCACTGCGTGAATGCTCGACTGTCTCGGGGAAGGGAGAGTTCTCAACCTCCTCCCGATGAGCATGTGCAAACACAGCCAGCGCATTCCACACGGTGTCCATTTCATCTGAGGTCAGAGTCATGATTTCTCCTTTATGAATCCATTGTACCACAGCGCCAGCAAACATGCACGCGCTATAGCCCTAGCTGCTCCATAACCCTATTGTGTCTGGCGATTGGGACAAGTACCTCGATGTCCTCAGCTCTTGCAATAATCGTCCGTGGGTGATCTGTGGGCTGAATAAACCATCCGTCCATTCCCCGCTTGACGATCACACCGTGCTTCTTCCCGTAGTGCTTTGTCTTTACCTTTACTAGATCGCCCTTCTCAAACATCTTACCACTCCTTTGGTGGAGTTCTTGCTCCACATCGAGGACACATACCCTGGACCCAAATCGGTGTGAATGATTTCACCCCACAGAATCTACAGTAATACTTCACACCGCCACCTCATTTGCCAAGCGGTTAATCCAGATGCCGAAGCTACTAGGAACAGCAACCCGGACACGTGCCTTGGCTTCAGCCTCATTTCGAGCCACCACATGACGGCAGCCGCGCTTGATGCGGTTATCCCTCTTACTCTTGTACTCGAAGTGAACCTGGTACCTGACCTTTGAATCCATAGCCGGAATGTCTCTCATCTTAAACCCTCTTAGTGATGTCACTACCATTATACCACTTCCTCTTCCATGCTACACGCTATTTGAACTCACCATGCTTGAGCTTAATCTCGAACCTCTCCACCAATGCGGCGAGCTCCTTTCGGAAATCGTCGGATGCATCGCTGACCTGACTAGACCAGTCCATCTGATTTGAGGCAGGCACTGCCTCGGGCACCTCGTCGAACAGCTGCTTCAGATTCTCGTCGAAGCAGTCAGCGACCTCGTCCAACAGGTTGTGCATCTCTGTCATATCTGCAATTGACATATTATCTCCTTGGTAGGTGATACCATTATACCATCAGTGAAGCCTGATTACACGGGCTTGTGGGTGATGGACTGACCGGAAATCGCGTGGAGGGTAATACCGGATTGGAAGGTGATGTCGAAATATCCAGGGATGACCTTGGTAATCTGGACGATCTCCTCACCGTCGTTGGCGATGACCTCCGCGTAGAAGTCCTCGAAGTCGTCGTAGCCGTAGCTACCCATGTGGTCCTGAGGATTCCTGGTGACGTCGGCTTCCGGGGTGAAGATGAATTCCATTTCCATAGTGTACCTCCTAAGGTGTTACCATTATACCACGGCAGCGCGTGGGTTACACGACTAGTACCGGCAGTTCCAGGCGTCGATGGCAAACGGCAGCACGCGAGTCCCGTGAGGCATGTTGTACACCCAGCTCATGTCGCACCTGGAGTAGTTCGACAGGCGGTCAGCGTCAACCGTAGCCTCGGCGATCATCTCTGCCTCGGAGTCGAACATCTCGTATGCCTCGAGCTCACCGCCGCACGCGGCCATGTAGTCACAGCCGATCATGTTCCAGACCTCGCACATCGCGTCCTTCATCATCCGGACCTGGTTGGGTCTTACCATCCACTTGTCTGCGACCTCTTCAAGCGTTTTCATTGATACCTCCGTAGATCGCCAGAAGCTTCGAGCTTAGAAAGTATCTCAATTAACTGTCCCATCCCGCCTCGACTAAAAGTTAGCCCGTGAGTCTGCTGCAAAAACTCAGCAATATCACTAGCCTCTTGAGCACCAACAGCATCGCCTGTCTGCATTCTTCGACGAATCATGTGTGCTTCTTCCTTGATAGTTTTCACTGATACCTCCTTAGGTGGCTTCATTATACCATGCAGCCTGCTAGCTTGCACGTCCGCTGCTAGGCGAGCTCTCGCTGCAGGAAGGTAACGAACTCAGCTGCGTCTTCCGCGGTGGCTGGATTCCAGGTCGCACCTACCGCGTTCTTCCACCGAATCGAGGAACGTCCACGCAGCCGCGGCTCACCCCAGCGCCAGCCGATTCCCCAGACCTGTCGCTTGGAAGAGACCCAATACCACTCAGGATCAGCGTATCCCTTCGACTTGTTATAGCTGTCCTCAGTTAGTCGGGCATCTCCTGGACCAAAGCACTCCGCGACCTTGCGCGGAGTAAAAGACCGAAGAGCCTCCTGCGCTTGATCGCTCAGAAGATAGCTAACGTTAGAGGTGCCATCAACGACACCGAGATCAATGATATACTGTGTGGTAGTCAAGTCTGACTCCTTTGTTTGTTGTTTTCTTATCGGCTCGATGAGCAGCTGTGTGCTGTCCACTCAACCCACGATTCGTCTTCGGCGCAGCGACCGGTGTCCTCGTCGAGGGCCAGATCTGCGCAGTCACGGAGGAACTGCTCCTCCTGTGCTCGCATCTTCTCCTCCATCCACTTCTGCTCGATCGTGGTAATCCGGTCGAGGAGCTTAGCCTCAGCCAAATTGACGTCGAACCCAGCACTCCTCAGATCCTTAGCGAGCTCAAGTCCGATCTCTCTATCGTGTCTACCCAATGTGTACCTCCTCGGTATACCCACATTATATCACAGCCCAGTTTAACCTACACGCCGCAGCCCACCGAGGCCCAGACATCGATCACGAGCTCAAGCGGTGACGTCGATCTCACTCCCTCCCCCGACTGCCCTCTTTCAGGTCGACCAGCAAGCTGAGATCGACGAGTGTCGAGGACGATGTCGAGGGCAGCAGATCGATCAGTGACCGAATCCTGCTCCTGTTTCTGCCTTTGGTCGACCATCCCAGGGGAAGGCGAGCTTGTACGAGTTGATCTCGACGTAGTCTTCGTCGTCATATACAGACCTCTTTACCTTTCGACGGCCAACATCGCCGTTCGACTCATCACTGGGAGCGACCAGATTCATCACATTCATGCGTTCGACGAGCTTGTTACGAAGCCGCTCGAGCTTGACAGTGGTCGGTGTGGCTCGTGTAACACGATAGAATGTGATGTTGGTCTGGTTGTAACCCCACGAGGAGTACATAATGTCTCCCTGCTTAAGTGCGTGCTTCATTGGCACCTCCTTTACCCTTTTATTATACCATGGGGCTGCTTTTTTTACACGTTTAGACCTGTTGTGACCACTGCATGACACTTTATGACACAAAATGACACAAAAGGGGCGGGCTAGGGGGCTAAGTACCAACTACCCTAGCGCTAGATGAAAATAAACCCGGGCACTCGATACCAGGAATTCGGGTGCTAGATCAGCCCAGCGCTCGATAGGTTGCCGGGCACTCGATGCTTGTCGACGTAGCCACGTGTCGCGGGCGCTAGATGAGAGCTGGGTGCTCGATCACATCCATGTGGCTGGGCGCTAGATGGATCTGTAGACTCGGGTGCTCGATGCTAGATCACCGAGTAGCTGGGCTGTAGATAATTACAAGCTTCCCATTGCGCGGTAGCTCCAGATCTTTCCAGAGACGCTTTGCAACCTTTTGCATCTTGTCCCCAGGAAGCTCGAATACCAGCTCACCCACATGATCAAGGTCACGTGGAGCGGTCCTTGGTCGACTCACCATGGACAGGTCTTTTCCATCCATCCAGAATTGACCGCCGAGCTCGTAGCGACCTGCGGACGCAATCATCCCCTTCATCTCTACAAGGAATTGCCTGATCTGATCCCGATGCTCATCGGTAAATGAGCTATCTGTCCTCACTTCAGATCCACCCATGCGTAAAACAGGACCGCCGCTAGGCATGGTTGGAGGAGATTTAGGCATCCTGTCCTCTTTAAGCAAAGCTCTACTTAGCTCTTCCTTGATGATTCTTCTTAATTGCTTACGTGTTATCTTCATTTGTGCTCTCTGTGCTTTTATAGATTAACCGCGCTCGATGCTAGATCACTTATCATTCGTCGGGATCAGGGACCCCGTGCGGAAATCCCATCGAGTAACTCTCTTCGGGATAAAAATACTGGCTGATGGTCGCACCGCTTGAGTCATTGTCGAATTCCAGGGTAGCTCTTTTGCCGTCCCAAGAGGCACCGTATATCTTGCCGCCTTTATCGATTGCTCTTTGAATCATATCGATCATTGCTATGGCCCAGCTATGATCTACAGCTTCAGGAGATCTGTCGGTAACCTCTTCATTGATGATCTGTCTTAGTTGTCTTCTTGTGATTTTCATTATCTTAGTCCTCTCGACGTCGCTGTCGGCGGGAAGTGCCTTCCCGCTCCGATTGGGATGGTCGGTCAAATATTAAATACCCACCTGACATACCTTCTGTAGCATTGTCTAAGATATACCCTAGATCAAGAGCGCGGGGGTTTTGTGAAATTTCTTTTGGAAGAGACCAGTCAGAAGTACTAGAAGGTGTACTATCATCGTCAAGATATATTTCAACTTTTATCTTGTCACCTGTCTTTTTAATCTTAAATGTAACTTCTCTCTCTACAGTAGAGCCAGATCCTTCCTGCTCATTGAGCCTTCTAGCTTCTTCTTTTATGATTCTTCTTAACTGTCGACGTGTTATCTTCATGTCCTGTTCTCTCCGTGGAGGTTCTTATATAGGTATTTCTCAACTATGGAAACTTATCAGTGGCTGATGAGAATCTGAAGGAGGAGTGTACGTGTGTCTTGTTCCCCCTGTAGGTGTTATCCCCTGTGCTCTTAGTTCCCTCTGTGCTTTTATAGTTTGACCGCGCTCGATGCTAGCAGGTTAGACTAATCATCTTGGAAATAGGTAGACGGAGGAAGAGCCCCCATGACCATGCTGTGTCTGTGATTAAGCTCATCATTTGTGGGATCAGCAGGTTTAACCTTTGGCCCACTGTGAGAAGTATCACCCGAGGGAACAGCAAGTGTATATGAACCAATATAAGAGCTAACAGTATAGAAGTCATAATCTGATTTCTTCTTTCCAAGCTTTTCTATCTTTGCTCCGATTGAACCCCAGCAGTCACGAGTGCACCCAGGTCTTCCCTTAATGTGATGCTCATGTGGATCAGCAGCAGATTCAGGAGGAGGTGAACCAGCCGACGGCGGATCAGTCTCTCTCATTAGAGATCTACTCAGTTCTTCCTTGATGATTCTTCTTAACTGTCTTCTAGTTATCTTCATTGTTTGTTGTCTCTGTGCTTTTATAGTTTGACCGCGTCTATGTTAGCTCGGACTAAATAGTACTAATACATCTCTATCTGTAGTGCTCGTCACCTCGTCGACCCGTCGGAGACTCTGAACGTGCAACAGAGTACCCATTACTCGTAAGATCTTCGACAAACGCTTCTCGATCGAGAGAGAATCTAGGTAGCCCCACCACTTCGCCGTAGTAGAGAGAGCTCCAGAGCTCGCGGATGTGATCATCGTCAGCAGAGTGATGATCGTCACGAGTTATCTCAAAACCCGTAACCGCCATGGAATTGAGAACATTCTCAAGTTGTTCCTCACCCTGCAGGGCACCTCCCGCCACACGCATAGCAGAAACTAGTGCATCGTCGCCACCGATGCTTTTCATTCTTCTAACGATTTTGCCAGTGCCTCGACCGAACTGTCTTTCTCTTTTGGTCTGTCCCGATTTCCTACGACGCTGATCAGCTGCACGATCCATTTGCCGCTGCTCCTCTGGGGTATGTGTGGCTCCGTCGAGCCCACCACCCTCACTAAGGAAAGCTCTACTAATCTCTTCTTTGATGATTCTTCTTAGTTGTCTACGTGAGATCTGTCTCGATTCTCCCTGAACGTGTGTGACTGAAGAATGACTGACTGACGTCGACATACTCACCTCCTGCTCGGGTGGGTCGTAATCTTCAAGGAAGTTTGAAAGAGCAGCTAGGGCATCTCCCATCCCCGTGATGTCTTGGGGTCCGTACTCTATGATTCTGTCGACATTGATCTGCGCACCCTTTATCATCTCTTCATTGGGACCTCCTGACATCGCTTTTACTTCTATCGCTATATCACCAGTATCTGCGCGCTTAAACGTAAATGTTACACGATCCCTGTCACCATACTGGACACCATACTGGACACGCTTATCCATATCAGGATCACTTGTATCCCACCATTCAGTGGCTTCATCTTTTATCCACTTTTCGAATCCGTCAACGAAGTGTTCCCATATGGGTTTAAGACTAACCTTTTCCCCGTCGAGGTCTAGTGTCTTTGTTTTTAGATCATTTCTGCTGGAGATAAATACCTCATCTCCCTCTCGAAGAGTTCTAAGGTGTCGACGCTCTGTGCCTCCGACTCTCTCCTCTAGCTCTTCTTTGATGAGCCTTCTCAATTGATTACGTGTGATCTTCATTGTTGATTTCCTATATTACATCTCTTAATATCTGTTGCCATGATGCTGGCATCTCATCAATCGATGTGCCCTCGCTAGTCGTTCCTCGGTCAGGCTCAGGTATTCCCCAGTCGGTTGAAGGTAGATTGTATTTCCCGACGAGGTCTCCAGGTGGCTGGTTGGCG
>Ga0080013_1004188_pt1 | contig 14373 bp, 13 predicted proteins | sample ETNvirenome_6_85_FD_69236 | JGI IMG/M metagenome (GOLD analysis project Ga0080013, IMG submission 69236) | Marine viral communities from the Pacific Ocean - ETNP_6_85 (SPADES assembly) (version 2) | ecosystem: Environmental > Aquatic > Marine > Oceanic | place: Pacific Ocean | collected 2013-06-19
TTTAAACTACTCAAAAATTCTTGATATAAATTATCAGGAAGATGTTGAGTTCTTTCACTTTGATTTAAAACATAATCATATTGAGATTTATCATCTAAATCAAATTTTCTTTCTATGTTTTTTAAATGGGCTTTCATCATCTCTTTTCCTAACATACTCATTCTACTGTCCTGTATTCACACCAAATTTTCCACAAAATCCTATATCTTTAAATTTTACTTCTTCTACAATTTTACCTTTTTCTATTCTAACCCAAGAACTACAAGGTCTTTCCATTCTATGCCATCCTCGATTTTTTATCCAATATTCTTCCTCTTCATTCCAACATAAATAATCTCCATCAATCATATTCCCATCAAAAACCTTTCCACTATAAATTATCATTGTTTCAAAATCATCATGAGTGTAGTGATACTTCCATGTATCAACTGGATAATTTGTTGTAACAATAATCCCATACTGACCTTCCATTTTTATAGTTCCATCCATATAATAAAGTATAGAATTTCCATCTTTTTTCCCATTAGTATAATTAATAATCCATTTTAGTGCATTATCATTTTCCATATACCATTGTTTTCTTTCACCCACCTCTACACCATTATTATATGAAATTTTTTCACGCAACATTCCATTGAAAAAATAGTCTACATAGACCCCAAATAAAACTCCATGATTATAATTACATTCAACTCTGAGTTGACCATTAGAAAAATAACTTCTTGCCCTACCGTGTTGTTTTCCATTTAGATACTCCCATTCATACCTAAGTCCTAAACCTGTATCCTCGAATGAATAAAAAACACCATCTTCCAACTCTTTAGGAAACTTTGAGATGTCAGTCATAACACCAAAACTGGAATTGGGGGCATCCATCTTTATAGCATCCTCTGTATAATAAACTTTAAATTTACCATTTTCAGGTTTATTCCTTTCAATCCAATCTCCAGCATTTTCTTTTCCTAACATACTCATTCTACTGCCCTGTATTCACATCAAATTTTCCATAGAATCCTATATCTTGAAATTTTACTTCTTTTACAATTTTACCTTTTTTTATTCTAATCCAAGAATCACATTTTCGTTCCATTCTTTCCCAACCTCGATTTTTTATCCAATCTTCTTCTTCTTCACTCCAACATAAATAATCTCCATCATCCATATTTCCATCAAACACTTTTCCACTATAAATTGTCGTTGTTTCAAAATCATCGTGAGTGTAGTGATACTTCCATGTATCAACTGGATAATTCAATCCATCAATAATCCCATACTGACCTTCCATTTTTATAGTTCCATCCATATAATAAAGTATAGAACTTCCACGTTTTTCCCCATTAATATAATTAATAATCCATTTTAGTGCATTATTATTTTCCTTATACCATTGTTTTCTTTCACCCACCTCTGCACCATTATTATATGAAATTTTTTCACGTAATGCTCCATTGTTAAAATATTCTGTATAGTCTCCGACTAAAACTCCATTATTATAATTACTTATGGATTTAATAATACCATTTGATGTCCATCCCTTTGCAATTCCATGCTGTTTTCCATTTACATACTCCCATTCATACCTAAGTCCTAAACCTGTATCCTCGAATGAATAAAAAACACCATCTTCCAACTCTTTAGGAAACTCTGATACCGGATCCATAACACTAAAAGTGTCCATCTTTATAGCATCCTCTGTATAATAAACTTTAAATTTACCATTTTCAGGTTTATTTTTTTTAATCCAATCTCCAGCATTTTCTTTTCCTACCATAGTCATTTAAAATACCCTCTTGCTATTCGTTTTTTATGCATTTTTATACTCCTAAATAACTTAGTATCGGTACTAATTCTTTATAGGAACAAGTCTTACAATGTGATGTTGGATTATTTGTATTACATCCTTTCTTAACATTTTGATAATCTTCCATTAATCTTATCTCATCAATGGAATTTTCAAATAAATTACCAAATGGTTCTGCTCCCGTATTTAAACAACACATTTTGACATGCCCCTCAACAGTTGTATATAATGCATTGTTTACCCAAAAACAATCTTTAAAATCCCATTTGGATTTACCCATAATGTTATCACTCCAAGTATCTCTTAGGTAATCTAATTGTTCCATTGTGTAACCTGATGTTGCTAAATCATCACTCATTTTTGTTTCTTCATCCCAAATCTGTGCAATGTTTAATCTCAACTTTCCTAAATTATTTTCTTTTCTTAAATTATCTACCTTTTCCATATCATCTATATTATATGCATTTACTACATAATTTACAACACAATCACAATCGTATCGATTAATTGTTTCAAAATCTTTTAAGAACTTTATTAACTTATTCCATTTTGCACGTGCCCTATCCCGTTCATAACTTTCACCCCAACCATCAATTGAAAAATATAATATATCGATGTACTTCATACACTCTTGATATTTTCTTCTGAACTCCAATCCCTCTGTTATATTATATTGGCAATTTGATGCTACAATCAATTTACACTTTGGAAATACATCTTTAAACATTTTACAAATCTCATCAAATTGTGGGTGTAACATTGGTTCGCCCATGCCCATAAGTTTTGCTTCTTTGATTGGGTGATGTTTTATTCCGTCAAGTAACTTACCCCAATCATCTAAACTCATATGTTTTAGTGGACCAATTACATCTTTACGATTACAAAAACTACAATCTAAATTACAATAGTTAGTGGTTTCTAAATATGCGTATGTTATTGGTTTATTCATTATATTTTTTCACTTTTTAACCAAACTTGGAAAGTACCCTTTGTCTTCCCCACCATGCATTAATCCCTTTCTTACTCTCTTCTTATGTTCTCTTATTTCCTTGAGTAATTTTTTAAAATCAATATCTATTTCTGCATCTTCGTTTACCATTTCCCATCTTTGTTTTTCAAACAATACTTGTGCACCGTTTCCTAACTTTTCTAATGATTTACTATAATCTAAATTATTTTCTGATATATTATATGCATGAAAATTATGTCCACCGTGTTTATATTTCTTACTTTCACCAGACATATAATAACTCTTCCAACCAGTACAATATAAATCAAAGGCCAGTGAAGTTCCCATTAATAATATATCATTATGTAAATAATTATAACCGTCTTCATCTTCCACCATGTCATCAAGTAAATCAATTTGATATTTTGTAGGATTTTTTGATCTCTCCTCTAATATCTCCAAAAAAATATCAATATTATAGTAATAATCACTTCTTGTATAAACAACATAATCATAAACAAAGCAATTATTCAATTCATAATTTGCCTTCAATTGGTTAGTTTTGGCAAGGGTAACAGCCATTCTTTGAGAATTAGGTTTAATCCATCCGCCTGAATTATGCCAGGGAAGTTCTTTCTTAATAAATTCTTTATCTGTGAAAAAATCGAAACAACTTTTATTTTCAAAGTCATCCCAAGTAGATGCAAAGAAATCAAATTGAAATTTATCAGATAATCTATTTAAATTTCTATAAACTTCATTCAATAAAACAGATGTTCTTGTCTGACCAAAAAAACAAATTGCTATTCTTTTTTTATTCACTAAGTTCTCCATAAACCTCTATCCATTTTTTAGAATAATCTCCATCCCAAGTTTCATGCCAGGGACCACCCAGTGTATAATGAATTACTTTTGGATCAATATTACCATTATACCATCCTTCTAACCAATTATATGTAGGTGGTATAGAACCTATATTATTATCATCTGTCCAATACATCCTATGTAAATACTTTGCTTCTTTTGTATTAACATTTTCTACTGATAAGTTTTTACAATCATCATGACTACAATTAAATACCATCATACTTGACCAATTTTTTCTTGGATAATGTGTCTGTACACATCCATCCATTTTTGTTTTTTCTGGTGGATCATACTCGTGTTTTATACACATTACAGAATATTTTTCATCATAATATTCTAAAAGTTCATTAATATCGCACTGCCACAAAAAATCAGAATCAACGAATACTGCTATTCCATCATAATTGTTTAAATATGGTGTTAAAAATCTACTATAAGTAAATTCTGTAGATGCTAATGGATCTTCTTCTCTCCAATATAAACCAGCATCAATCTGATCCTGTAATTTAATTGGTTGAATAGTTAAATCATTCTCATCACCTTTATAGTTTTTCAAAATAGAATATCTTGCAACAGAATACGGTGGATTAACCAAATCTGGATAATTCTTACTTTCATCTTGTCGCCTATCATATCCTATGTATACATTTATCTTCATTTTATTTTCTCCTTCATTATAAATTCAAATAATTTTTTTGATATAAAAAATTCCCACATGCTAATTTCCATTTATCATCACCTATTGGATCAATATTATAACCCAAAATATGTTTAAAACCATCCCCTTTCCACCATTCTATGTTATAACAATCTTCTGGATACCCAGAAAATCCCTGTTTTTTATAAATAAGTTCTTCTTTATATTTTTGTTTAAATAACTCTTTAAGAATATATTTTGTTACTCCATTTCTAATTTTATATTTTTTAGGTAAATTCAAAGCAAACTTAACAACTTCATATCTCAAAAATGGGTTTCTTCCTTCTTTACCATTTAATGATATTCCACTATCTGCTGCAAATGACCCTACTGGAATCATATTTAATGTATCTGTTAAAAATACATCATCCTCAATGATTGGTTCAAAATACTCTGGCATTTCAGTAAAAATATCTCTTCTATCATAAGATGAATATTTTGTTATTCCCTCATCTAAATAATCTTTATATCCACCAAACAATTCATCTGCACCTTCACCTGTAAACATTACTTTTTCATTCCATTCCTTAGAAATTAAATAATATGATATAGATGCCCAAGTTCGTGGTAAATCTTTGGTTGTCTCAATATAATACTTAAAAGCATCAACCCACTTCTTTTTGAAACAATTTAATTGTAAAATATCTTTGTTTAAATATGATTCAAATTTTTTAAGATTACTACTCACCCAATCTTTATCTAAATTATACATACCTAAAAATCTAACATCTATATTTTCTCTTGATAAATACCAACTCACCAATGAAGAATCTATACCACCACTTATAATAGAACTAAATTTTCTATCTGGTATCATTTCTTTTATAGTTCTTCTCAATAAACTATCTAATTCTTCTAAACATTCATCCTCTGTAAAATTAAATGGTTCTGTTATGAAATCTTTAGTGGTAAAAAATTTATCTTTATTATTTAATCTTAAACATCCAGGTATTAATTGATTAATATCTTTATAAATAGATTTACCATTATCTATAAAATGTCTTGTAAAAAAATAATTTTTGTAAACATCATAATCTATTTCTAACTCATCTTCAAATACATTAACTCCACTTGATACTACTAACGAATTTTTCTTCTCTTTAAAATAAAGTGGTTTTTGACCAAATGGGTCTCTTGCCATCATAATCTCACCATCTTTATATGCTACAAAAGAATACATACCATCTAATTTACTCAAATCAACATTATCCCAATTATGATATAAATAATGTGAAAGAAATTCTGTATCATTTTCAAATGACTTATCATAGTTATATATCTCACCATTATAAAGCAAGTATAAATTTTTATACTTATAGTGTTTCTGGTTTAAATTACCTACCACACTCAAAACATGCTGACCAATAAATATATTTTCCTCAGGAATTATTGAAAATGAATAATCTGGCCCTCTATATTTTAAGTTATCAAACTTATTAGCAATATTATTCAAATAACTCTTATCATCCGATTTTATAAACAAAAAACCACACATTATATCAACCTTCTACTATCTTATAAATTAAATTTATATTCATCAGTACATTCACATTTATTACCATCTTCATCCCAACATTCATCTGAAATCAATTCTCCATCCTTATAAATTCCGTCATACCTCTTCTGACCATTTTCGTACCAACGAGTCCTTAATCCATCTGGTTTCCCACCATTGTAATATTCTTCCAACCTCATCTGTCCATTTGGATACCAGAAATTAGTTTTCCCATTCGGTTTATTATCCTTCCAAGTGCACATATGTTTTAAGTTTTCGTTTGGCCACCAACCTTTAGATACTCCATCTGCACGCTTTCCATCTTTATAATACCACTCATATCTCAATCCTTCACCTTCATCTGGATTTAATGTAGCACTACCATGCCAATTGTCTATTATATCCTTCCAATATACCCTAAATAATCCATTTTCAGGATTATTTTTTTCAATCCAATATTTTGGTATTTTACCGTCTATTTCACTCATGATTTTAGCGGGGGCCCATTCCTTGATCTTTAAATTTCATTCCTATATCTCTCCAATATTGTCTTGCCTTTTCAACTCTCTTACTTGATTTTTTCTCAAAATCGTAAATACGTTGTTTTATATCTTCCAGTTCCGTATTATCAAAATCATCTAAATCAATTGGTGGACATTCTATATAATCGCTCATTCCTGTGTAGCCCGTTAGTGTAGCCCAAGCTTCTACTGTAAGTCCTAATTTTTGTAAATGATATCCAATCAATAGATGTTGTGCATAATTTTCATAAATTGTTATATCATCATAAGACAAAAGCTTCTCTACTAAATTATCATAGTACATATCAAATTGTTTATTATTACTCCACCAATGTGCAATTGATGACACCCATACATTACCATTTCTAAGTGTTACTTTTGGAAAAATAGATATTCCATTTTTATATTTATCTCTTTTATTAAAATCTAAAATATTTGTAATTATATCCCAAAGATGTGAATATTTAGTTGAATAAACTATATCTGTTCTTGTTTTTATTGCTATATCATAATCATTAATTACAGGATCACCAATAATATCTCCACTTCGACAAATTATATTCGTTCCTGATTTTAAATAAGATACTCTTTCAGCACTAATGTGTTGCATAAGAGCTAAATAATTACTATCTTTTATTTCTTCTATATCTAGTATATTACCAGATTTGGGGTATCTTAAATAACCTTTATCTACATAGTATTTATGTAATGCCCCCATAGCAATATCTTTACTTTCTACAAGAATTCTTTTCGGATTATATTTTTCAATCAATTCATCTCGTAATTCTTTTATATCATATTGAATATGCTGTTTTGGGTCTATCTTTTCTTTCTTTGTAAATGCCGGATCGTTATTTCTATATGTACTTGTTCTATCCCAACTATGAATAAAAATATCTACAGTAACTTTACAACCGTGCTTTTCCATAGCTTCATTTTTAAGTAAGTTAATATGTTTTCTAAAACGACTATAACACTTTTTATACATTCTCGGCTCACCTGAAATACAAAATGCTACTTTTACATCTGAAACCATTATTTCTCCTCGGTCACTTTCTTACCCATTGTAATCCAATTTTTATATGTTTCATCCTCTGCCTTCTTTTTTAACTTTTTAACATATGCTAAATACTTTTTTTCTTCTTCTGCATCAACAAAAAGTGTTTTGCCTTTAACTTCTTCCATATTTCTTCTTCTTATCATCTTGTTTTTTATTTTTTTTTCAATTGGCTTTTCTAAATCCTTCTTCATTCTCTCATGATGGACATTTTCATAAATTTTACTATATTTATTCTTTACCATATTAAAAAAATTATCTTCTTGTATAATATACGCCCCATACTCGTTTCTTGTAACAATACCCAACTGTTCATTACGTTCACCTATAACATCTTTATTTAGGGTCAATTCTTGTATTAGTTTAGATGCTTCTTCTGGAATATTAGGAACATAAAGTAAAAAATCTGGGGAATTCTCTTTTAAAAATGTCTCTCTCGAACTAATACCTGTTTGCTGTATGTGATATCCAATCATATCATGATGACACGTATGTCTAATTGGCATTTTTTCATAAGTTAATAATTTTTCCACTAACTTATCATGAAACATATCAAATTGTTTATTATTACTCCACCATTGAGTTAATGATACTGCAAGATTTCCATTTCTTATATTTTGGTGGATAAAATATGTCATCCCATTTGGAGTTCGCTCTGTTCCTTCAAAATTTAAAATACCTGAAATTAATCTTGCTAATTGTGCTCTATATGCTGAATAAAGCACATCTGTCCTGGTCTTTACAACTATATCATAATCATTTGGTACAGCATCACCAACTATATCTGCACTTTGACACGGTATATCTTTACCCATTTTTAAATATGCCGCTCTTTGACCGCTAATATGTTGCATAAGAGCTAAATAATTACTATCTATTAAATCTTCTATTTCGACATAAGGAAGCTCTTCTCCTGAATTCACATTAAAAAAATCTACTTTCTTTCCAGTTCTTTGACACCTTATTAATTCATTTTTCATGAAATATAAATGTAAATCTTCCATAACATCTTTACTTTCTACAAGAATTCTTTTTGGATTATATTTTTCAATTAAATCATCTCTTAATTCATCTATATCATATGTTATATGTTGTTCTTTATCCTTTGCCACCTCTACACTTGCCTTTCGATAATTTCTATGTGTAGTTACGGTATTCCAACAATGGATAAAAATATCAACTGTAACAGTAAAATCTGAAGGGTCAGCATAATTTTCAAATTTTTTACCCGTTTCTTTATATTCAATGTCACCCAGTTTATGTTTACCCACAACTACCAATTTTCTTCCATCTTGTGCTAACTGACTTTCAGGCCCCCATTTGTGCATAAGTAATCTTTTATTTTCTTCAATATAAGATAATAAATTTCTATAACAATTTTTATATTGTCTGGGTTCTCCTGAAATACAGAATGCTATTTTTAAATCTGGAAACATATTTAACTCTCCTATTGTTTTTGAAAATATCTAATTTCTTTTTCTTCATATTCAACTACCTTTGTTGAATCCTCTATTCCCCTAATTGGAACTAAACTACACACACCTTTCATCCTATCATTAGCTCCAGGTTTGTGAAGTTTGTTTAAATTTTCTATTTGTTTTTTAAAATTTAAAGCATCTTTTAATTTTCCTGGAGGTGTCATCAATTTTATTTCTAACCAATGGTCATCATTAACTTTATCATGATAATCCATTATAATTTCTATATTTCTCAAAAATCTTTCTTTTCTATTCGGAAAACTTGCCATAGAATCAAAATGTGCACTCATATTAATTGAATTTAAATATTTGACACACTTTTTCCAAAAACCATTACTCATACTTCCATTTGTTGTTACCATAGTCCATTGATTTTTTTCCTTCAAATATTTCATCCACTCTATAAAATATGGTACTAATGTTGGTTCTCCACCACCAAAATTAAATCTGACTTCATTACCATTTGCCCACTCTATAATTTTATCACTCATTTCAAATGCCACCTCTTTACTAAAATGTTCATCAATATTATTATGAACACTTGGCCAACAATAAGAACAATCATAATTACATCTACGAGAAACATCCCATAAGACCTGATACGGAATTGGAAAATTCATTTCTATACCTACCCCTTCTTCAACATTACTAATTAAATTATTCTTAGTTTTATATTGACCATCATACCCTTTATTAGTAACTACCAATACTTGCTTATTATTTCTGGAAAAAAAATTATCTTTATTTTTAAATTTACTTATAATAACATCTGAACCACATCCACAATATTCAAAAGGACAAGTTACCCAATTTTTTGGATATTCTACCCCTTTATAAATATCACCCAAATATCCCCAATCCTTTTCTTTTTTTAAATTTATATTTTTGTATGCTAACCCACTTTTTAAAAAACTTGGAAACAAATCTTCTTGAAATTTTAAAATTTCTTCTTCAAAATCTTTAGCGAGAAGTTCTGTATAATTTTTTATTTCATTTTCAAAATTTTTAGTAGCTTCTAACCTGGTATCTTGCCGAAATATTCTAATTTCTTCTGCAAACTCTCCATTAACTTGTATAACTAATTTTTGAAATATTGTTTCAGAAAAATCTCCTAAATCATAATGAAACTTTTTATGTGGATATGGTTCTCCTATTTTTTTATCAATTAAATTTTTAACATAATCGTCATGTGGAAATTTTCCAAATTTTTCTTTTACTTTCTTCCAAGTTAACTTTTCTATATAATCTGTATATGGATATTTACCAAAATTTTCTTCTATTTTAGATTGTATATAATCATCATACGGTGGTTCACCATATTTTTCTAAAGTTTTTTCTATTCTATATGGCTCCCACTCTTTTTCATTATATGGTTCTGGTGACGCTGATGCACAATTTCCTACCCATACACCACCATCAAAATCTATATAAAGAGACCTTACGCCTGCTGAACATTTCCATCCTTCCCATTTATTTAATCCTCGTGATATAGCCTCATCTACACTTACTAATTCAAATTTACCATCCTTTCTATACCATCTAAGTTGTTTATTATCTAATGGTATCATGGTTTAACCTTTGTACACATTATATCAAAATTACAATGACAAAAATCTTTTGTACATAATATTGGTTCAGTAGTAAAAACTAATCTTCTACCTCTCTGAACCCAACCTAATTGTTTACCTACTTTACACCAACCTCTCCAAACTGAGCCATCTATATCAACTATCAACTGTTCAACTCCAGCATAACAATACCAACCCTTCCAATTATTTTTATTCAATGATATAAAATAGTGTGGTGAAAATGATAATTCCTCACCAGTATTAGTATTCTGAATCTTCATTTGTCCTCTATATATGGGCCATTCTTTGGTATATTTTATTTTACTACAATAAATCTCATTCTGATTATCAAGAATATGCTGTTGTTTTTTTGTATACTTATATAATTCTGTTTGGAAATCAACAATTAATGGTTGTAACGCTATTGATACATCTCCCATTCTAATAATTTCGCCGGCTATTTTTAATCCTCTTTTAAATTTAGTTTCATCTGGATCCATCATTATATTAGAATGTGTTTTTAATTTACCACTTAAAAATTTAGCTACCTTTAAATAATGTTTATCATCTGCAAAATCTGAATGATAACTTAAAGATACATGGTCTATATTTTTGTAATTCTCTTTCCACCATCTTAAAGTTCTACTTCCATTAGATATAAGTCCTACATTAACATCGTTGTCTTTTAAATATGATATTATTTTTGGAAAATCTTTCCACATTGTAACTTCACCACCAGTAAATTCAAAATATATTTTTTTATCACCATAATGATTTATAACCCTTTCACAAAAAATTTCAACATCTTCATAATTCAACCAACCACTACTACCATCATGTAAATAATCTGGACAATAAGTACATGAATAATTACAAGTATTACCCAAACACCAATTCACCACTACAAATTCTTTTGAAAATGATAAATCGTGTCCTAACATATCATAGGATTCTATTAAATTTTTAAATTCTCTTGTGTATTGTAAATCCATTACTTCTTAATATAATTTTTTAAATCTGTGTACTCTGAAAAAACGTCCTCAAATTTTTCTTTTCGTAATTTATCAAGCCTACTTGTATTAAAGTAAAAATCTTTTAAATGTGATGTATAATCTTCTTTCATTACAAACTCAATTGCGTGATTAAATAATCGTATTATAAAATCAACATATTTGAATTTACCATCTTCGTGTCCTTTCTGTAACCACTTAATATGGTCAATATATTTTTTCTTTACTCTTTCTTTAAATTCTTTTGGTAAAACATGAACTCTATATATATCTGGGCCAGTCAACATATTAATATAAAGTGCACCTACATCCATACCACATTCTTCCACCATAAATTTATGCATATCTGGTAAATCAAATACATTAAAAATACTAAGTGTAGGTATTATATGTAAAAAATGATCAGGACACTCGTTTAAAAATAACTTAACATGCTCTACTGATTTTTCCCAATCTTGTCCCTTTCTCATATATTCACCACGTTTTCCCATCGCGTCAAAACTTATTCCCATATGAATTGGTTTTTTAATTTGTTTCCATATATCAATAAAATTCATATCTTTATATGTTAACTTACTAAAATTAGTTGCATAAAAAATCTTCGAATCAAATTTTTCTAATTCTATAATTCTTTTCAATATTCTATAATGCTCTTCCTGAAATAATGCTTCTCCGCCAGCAAAGTAAAATGTTTCTATATCAGGAATCATTGGCTCTATCTCATCAAATATAGCATTTGTCTCATCATCAATATGTAAAACCTTACTATCCCCACTCAAAGCACCTAATTTTTTTGCATCATCGTACCACCCACTACTCAACATATGTGAACAACTTCTACAACTAAAATTACATAAATTACTGAAACGTATATCAAAATATTTTATATTAAATTTATCAACTGTACCATCTTCTTTAGTCATTGGAATCATTTCATCATAATGTTGAAACATTTGTCTATTTAATGAAATTCTGAAACTATCTACACCACTTTCTTCTTGTTCATAACATCTATGACAAGCATTTACTTTTTCACCATTTAACATAGCAAGACGAGATTTTTTCATCTCTTCACTATTCCACATATCCTTTAAGGTATTTCCATTTAAAGAACCAATATCACCATCGGCAGCACAACACAAACGAACATTCTTATCTGGTTGAGCGTAAATTGTAATCCACGGTGCCATACAAAACGATTCACTTTTACCCTTTTGTTTTGGCCAAAAAGCTAAACGTTCCTTCTTATCATCATCATCAAATTCTAATAACTTCTCATATATGTCTGATATATTTTCTTTATCACTCATAATTTTTAATCATATTACCTTTAATAATAATTCTAAATGTTTTTTCTTTTCTGCTCCTGGATGTATTAAACTAATTTTATATTTTTTAATAAAATCTAGTAACTCCGTGGCTGTCCAATCTTCCCATAGCATTTTACTCCCGAATGTTACTTCAGGTTGCATAGTGTAATTCATACTACAAAATAAATCATCAACAGACTTACCTTTTCGTATAAAATTTCTCAAATAAACTAAATAATGTTCCAATCCAGCGAAACATGCTATATCTTCGTGTTTTATTTTTTCTCTTTCTTTTAAAAATTCTTCAACTGTACACGCTTCGTATAATTTTTTAATTGCTTTTTTATTCGCACAAATTTGACTCGCACTAAACCCCGTTGTTATCTTTACAGTATTATCTATTTTATTAAAAAAATCAAGAGTATGTTCATGTGGATATACTACCTGATATGCATGTAAAAATATATTTTCCGAATCGTAGCTTTCAAATACATTTACTTCCCCAAATAAAAATGCATCAAAATCTATATAAAATATATTTTCATATTGTTCAAAATATTCATATAAATACAGGCGTACATAATCTACCTTTTCCTTTATATTCCAATTCCAAAGTGAATCCAAGTATGGACAATATTCATCTAATAAATCTAATATACCATCATCAAAATACATAAAATCTGAATTTGTCTTTTCCGCATAAATTCTTTTATTTTCTAATAAACTTTCAAACTGGTCTAAATAGAGTTTTATATGTGAACCTGGATAATTTCCTTCTAATAAAAAACAAATTATTAAATTTTTAGAATTTCTGTTATCGTGTATTTTAGGTTTTATTTTTAACATATTCTAAATATACCTCGGGATTAGTAAAATTATCTTCAATATTTTTATAATTATTTTGTTTTGGAAACGGATGTTTAATCTCTACACTTTTATCCACTTTTAAATTAACACCTGGTAATTGATTTACTTTATCTACTATATAATTTAATTGATCTGGAGGATTTAGATATTCCCAATCTTCATAAAAAATCTCTACATTTGGTATATTATATTTTTTTAATAACCTTCTATATGTTCCCCAAACCCTACTTTTAATTTCCTCAAATTTTTCATAATTTTCTAAATTCCGTTTTCCTTCTACAGAAAACTCTATCTTATAATCCGTATAATCATAATTTGCAAATTCTTCAAAATGATGTGATTTACGTACTGATACCCAATTAGCTAACTTGTTTTTTCTCTCTAATAAAATAGCGTAATCAAAATTTTTAAATACTTCTTCATAATATTTATGCTTTAATCCTAAATGTCCCGCATGAAAACTCCAAGTAAAATATTCAGGTATTTTATAATCTGGTAAAGAATTTATAGCTTTAATTAAATGTTCCATATATTTATCAGGTCTTTCCGTATTTACATAAACATCATTATCAAAACTCAAATCATTTTTTATATAAAATCCTTTAACCATTCCATGAAAAAAATCCTCACTTTTAAGTAATTCAGACCCTACCAATATATTATTTTTACCATACTTACCAATTTCATTACTAAAATTATAATTAACATCATAAAACAAAGATGATTCAGAATTATTACTTATTGATTTTAAAT
>Ga0080013_1004189_pt1 | contig 14368 bp, 27 predicted proteins | sample ETNvirenome_6_85_FD_69236 | JGI IMG/M metagenome (GOLD analysis project Ga0080013, IMG submission 69236) | Marine viral communities from the Pacific Ocean - ETNP_6_85 (SPADES assembly) (version 2) | ecosystem: Environmental > Aquatic > Marine > Oceanic | place: Pacific Ocean | collected 2013-06-19
AAGTAGTATGAAAGTAAAATTGCAGGCGGTAACGCCTAATGCAGAGACTAATATAGTTGAGATAGCTAGAGTGAGTAGCAGTAGGAAGGATAAGAAATCTAAACCAGAGGGATTGATTAACTATCTAATAAAGCATAAGCACTTCTCTCCCTTTGAGCACGCTTATCTAACGCTTGAGATAGAGACAAGTAAAGCGATTGGAATACAATTGATTAGACATAGGTCATTTACGTTTCAAGAATTTAGTCAACGTTACCAAGATGTAAATTTATTAGATGATATGTTTGAACCAGTTGAGTTGCGTAAGCAATGTGAAGATAATAGACAATCGTCAACGGAAGTGTTTAATCCGATTATACGATTGGATAGTACTTCACCAGCAGATGAAGTCATTACAAGCCTGTTAGGTAAAATAAGATCTACATATATAAGTCTTCTAGAAGCGGGTGTTGCAAGAGAGCAAGCTAGAATGATATTACCTATGACTACTAAGACTAAGATATTCATGACAGGTAGTATCAGAAGTTGGGTCCATTTCTTTAATTTAAGAGACGATGAACATGCTCAGAAAGAGATTCAATTGATAGCCAAAGAAGGAAAGAGGATATTTACTGAACAGTTCCCGATTATAAGTAATGCATTAAACTATTAAAGAATCATTTGGATTCGTGAAATAAATTTTATATATTGAATATATGAAAACAAACGTTATAGCAAAATTAGAATTAGAAGGCTTACATAATTGGCCAGACGCGCGAAAACTATTCCCAGAAGTAGGATTTTTATCGAGTATGCATAGACATAAATGGTTTATTACTGCAAAGAAAAAAGTAAACCATGATGACCGCGATGTAGAATTTATTATGTTTAAAAGAGATATAGAGGAATATATCAATAAGAAATTCTTTGACCCAGAATTACGTACTCATGTATTTGGAGCAATGAGTTGTGAAATGTTAGCTAGAGAATTGGTTATATACTTTGATTGTATATATGTATCTGTTTTCGAGGATGATGAGAACGGAGCAGAGGTATATTTATAATTGACCGCTGGACTCGTGTCAGCTACTTATTCGGACGTGGGTTCGAATCCCACCACCTCCACTAAACGATGTATTCATATGGGGGTGCTTGGTATTGACGATAAGGTTCGTATATTTACAACGTAAATAAAGATATAAATTAAAACCCAAAAGAGTTATGTCGCAAAACAAAGAAATTAAAAGATTAAACAGAGAAGAACATTATGAATCATTCCTATTAAAATCACAATGGAGTATGTCGACAATGAAAATTTTTTTAGACAATACTAACGAAGACAAAGCATCTGAGGCTTTTAACCACAAAGAATATTTAGAGCAACTGGTTAATGACTTGTTAAATGATCGTAAAATGATGCTAGAGGACTTTGGTAAAGATGATAAAACAGTAAAAAAATACTTTATTGCCATAAAAGAAATTAGAGCTTGGATTCACGAGCGTTTTAACTAAATAACTAACTTAAAAACCTAAAAAGATGGAATTTACCACAAAAGATTATGTAGCACAAGTTATGGATGAATGGTATTTGGCCATGGCATCGAATAACGTTGCGGTACAACCTAAAGCATCAACTCTGTTAGGAATGTTATTAGCAAATTATGATATTAAACCTAAACAAGAACCACGTAACATCTGGGATGAATTTTTAACTATCCCCGGTGGCTGCGTTGCAAGTTGGTTTGATTCTTTAACAGAGGATCAAAAGATTGAGTTTGATAAGCAGCGACAAGAAAATCGTTGTTCTCATGATCAATCGATTGACACTAAATCTTTACTAAAAGGATAATATGCCTTATAAAGCAGGAGAAGGTAGGCCACCAATGAACATATCAGAATCAGAGATTCGGTATGCAATGGATAATACTCAATCTTGTGCCGGAGCCGCGCGCTTCCTCAAAGTATCATATGAAGCATATCGCAAATATGCAAAGCTCTATATAGATGAAGAATCCGGAAAAACGTTATTTGAATTACATAAGAATAAAGCAGGTAAGGGAATTACGCGTGCCAACAAACCACGCATGCGTGGCCATTATGGGTTGTTAGATATCCTAGAAGGTAAATACCCTAATTACTCATATACAAAATTAAAAGTACGATTATTAAAAAATGCAGTTATGGAAGAAAGCTGCGATTCATGTGGCTTTTGTGAAAGACGAGTTAACGATTATACAGTACCATTGCTATTAGATTGGATTGATGGTGATCGTACAAATCATAAAAGAGATAACTTAAGACTATTATGTTATAACTGTTATTATCTAGAAGTAGGCAATCCATTAGGCGGCCGAATGAAAAATAATTATTAAAATGCATATTCCTAATATAAATTTTACTACAGAAGAAGAGTTTATTGACCAAATGTATGAAAATGCACATGATATAAACGTACGTATGTTGATAGCTATAGAGATGGCAATGCTAATTTATGATTACGAGCCGGTGATTGCATATCTTAATGATGATTATGAATTACGTTTAGAACATACAGAGTGGATTAATAACTTAGAACGCACTTTAGAGTATTTCGAAGGAACGGAGGAGTATGATAAATGCATAGAAACCGTGACTTTGTTAAAAAAAGTTAAAACTTTCCTAGGAAAAGATTTGGTTAATTGAGTTCTTTTCCTTATCTTTAATTATATTAATTAATTAGAGATAGAGATATGCAAAAAGCAGCGAAAACCAAAAAAGCCAAAAATTTTATGTACGGAATTGAGATTACTAAGCCTTGGTCAAAGGAAATGTATGCTCATAATGAACGTACCGAAGATCACCTTAAAGACTTAATCAAAAAATCATTCGAAAAAACATATTGGTGCGAACCTATCATGGAAGAAAAGCTTCGTGATATGGCCAATGAAATAGCTGGATGTAAATACGGCCATGGGTTTACTTTAGGTGATATCGTCGAAGCAACTTTAGAAGAAATAGAGCGTATGCCAGGCTTCCAATTACATGAATCTATGCATTATTTCCACCATAAAGGATATGTTAAGACTCAAGCAATGGGATTGATAGGATACCAACCAGATCCATGCTTAGTACCATATTGGGATGTAAAGATGCATGCATTGAATGAAGGCATCATATCATGGCATGATAAGCTTTAAAAAAGTTGAAAAAAGCTGCCAAAAGATTTGGTAGCGTGAGATATTTTACTTATTTTTATAGTAGATAAAAAGTTATTAATTATTAAAATACCAAAGATGAAGAAAAGATTTGTTTACCTTAAGCCAGTTAAAAATTCTAACGGATTTACAGAGTTAAGAGATGTTGAAAATGCTGCGAGAACAGATATTTATGTAAGAGAGGATATGATAGATTTGGCATTAGCCAATAATCAATGTCTTAAATATGATCTCGAGACTGGGCGTTGTATGAGAAAACCATTAAGTGAATTTTCAGATGTGAATCCTACTCCATCTGAACCAGAAGTAGAAGCATCTTCGATAATCGATGCCGATCCAGTATTGAACTTTATCCATAATAAGTCTGTAGACCTTCGTCCTAAGACATTGGTAATGCCAAACCTTAAATGGAAGTACTTAGTTCGTTCTGCTATGAGAGGTAAGAATATTATGATGACTGGTGCAGCCGGTTGTGGTAAGACGATGGCCGCTAAGAAATTAGTTGAGGCTTTGGATCGTCCGCATTTTTATTTCAATTTAGGTGCTACTCAAGATCCAAGAGGAACATTAATTGGTAATACGCATTTCAAGAAAGATGAAGGTACAACCTTTAGCGAATCGTTATTTGTTAAGGCGATCCAGACTAAGGATTCTATTATATTGTTAGATGAGATATCTAGAGCGCATCCAGAAGCATGGAATATATTGATGACCGTATTAGATCAAGGTCAAAGATATTTAAGATTGGATGAGCATGAAGATGCACCAACCATTAATGTAGCCGAAGGTGTAACGTTTGTTGCTACTGCTAATATTGGTAATGAATATACATCGACTAGAGCAATGGATAGAGCATTAGTTGATCGATTCATTATTGTTGAAATGGATACATTAACTAAAGAGCAAGAAGCAGGATTGTTAAAAGATCTGCATCCAGGTGTAACGCAAGAGCAGGTAGAGGCTATAGCAGATATAGCTTCCATGACCAGAACAGAGGTTAAGAATGATGCTCCTAGAGTATCAAATGCAATTAGTACTCGTATCAGCGTAGAAATTGCCGGCTTGTTAGAAGATGGGTTTACGTTAGCAGAGGCGGCCGAAGTTTGTATCTATCCATTCTTTGATGAAGATGGTGGTGTTGATTCTGAAAGAACCTTCATGAAGCAAGTAGTACAAAAGTTTGTTGGTAATAGAGAATCTGAAGACCAATTTAATACGGAAGGTGTTGAGGTTGAAGATGAAAATCAATATAATATTTAAGAGTTATCTTTGGTAGGATGATAATAAGAGGCAGCGTCGCATAAGTCCTCTTATTAATCTAAATTATATGACATGATCGATTTAAAAAATTATTACATAGAAAGGGGGTTTGAGTTATATGCAATCATGACTGCATCGGATAAATATACTCAAGGTATTGATATACTATATCCAAGTACTCCTATTAAGTCTAATAATCAACCAGCTGTTTACATCTTAACAGATAAAGCCGGCAAATTATTAAAAATAGGCGAAACCCAAAATCTAACATCTAGATTTTATAAAGCGTATAGATGTATATCAAATACAACTAATGACCGTATTAGAAAGTTTATTAAGGAGCAAGAAGATATTTGGGTATATGTATTACCATTACCGATTGTTACTGAAAAGATATTAGGATATAAATGTGGTACATCATTCGTAAAAGGATTAGAGTATCATTTATTGAAAGAGTACAAGGATCAATACGGAAAAGTGCCACCTTTGAATAGTATATTATCTTAAAACTTTTTTAAAAAAAGCTGCCAAAAGATTTGGTAGAATGAGATTTTTTACTTATTTTTAATTATAATTAAAAAGTTAGATATGAAGCATAATAATTCGAGTTATTGGTTAGGAGAAGATTTTTACGATGATGGTCGTGATATCCTAACGGGTGAGTTACCTACTAAACCTAAAGGTAAAGATCCAATGAAGTTAGCAGGTTACCGTAGAGCTATTGGTAACTTTGTAAGAATTGTAACCGGAAAAGACATTCCAGTTCGTTACACCAAATCTGGTGATAGTTATACGGACGGCGATGTAGTTACTATATCAGCTAACCTTAAGGATAAAGATTTTGATCCAGCCGTAGGATTAGCATTACATGAAGGATCGCATGTTAAGTTAACAGATTTTAATGTGTTAAGCGACCTGGATAATTGGATTCAACGTCATGATGATGTAATGGAGACATTATCTGAAAAGCATGAGACAATCGAATCTCGTTGGGATGCTAGTGATTATGTTAAGCCAATCTTAAGAGATCTTTTGAATGTGATTGAAGATCGTAGAATTGATGCTTGGGTATATAAAAATGCTCCAGGTTACCAAGGGTATTATTCAGCATTATATGATAAATTCTTTAATGCTAAAGTTATCGATAAAGGGTTAAAGTCAGATGAGTATACATCATTTGATTGGGATTCATATATGTTCCGTATTGTTAATTTGACTAATCCTAATCGTAGATTAGATGTAATGAATATGTCAACGATATGGAAGTTGGTCGATCTTAAGAATATTAGTCGTCTTAAAAGTACTTGGGATGCTTTAGAATTAGCTTGGGATTTATTTAATTGTTGTGAGCAACATATTCCTGCCATGAAGAAGCCTGTTGTTAACAAGCCTAAGAGTGAAGAAGGTGAAGGAGGCGAAACTCCAGAAGAGATTGTATCTCGAGACAAGCGTGAGAAGAAAGGTGAGAAGTTTGATGAAGCAGGTGATATGCCAATTGATGACGGATCGATTGCAGAAGGAGATGAAGCTATGAAAGGTGAAGGAGAGGGTGAAGGTAACAATGAAATGCCAGAAGATTTAGATCTATTAAATGATCGTCAGAAAGCTCAATTAGAAAAGGCCATTGAAAAGCAAAAGAAATTCCAAGATGGAGAGATTAAGAAGACCGGCGTTAGTAGAAAGATGATGGACCAGATTCAGGCAATGGAAGAGAGTGGTGTTGAAGTTAAAGATGTTGAATACAACCAAGAAAGATATGATGGTAGTTCTTACCGCAAGACAGCTAATGTAACTGTTATTAAAAATCTTACTAAAAGATTAATAGAAACGGTTGATTGTGGTATGTGGACATCATGGCAAGATAATACCGAAGTGGTTAAAGAAGGTATGCGGAAAGGCATCATGTTAGGTAAGAAGCTTAAAGTTAGATCAGAAGAACGTAGTACAAAGTTCAATCGTCTTCGTTCTGGTAGAATTGATAAGCGAATGATTGCCAATGCAGGATTTGGAGCAGAAGCGATATTTTCTAAAGTAGAATCATTTGCTTATAATCCAGGTATCATTCATATATCAATTGACAATAGTGGATCGATGAGTGGTAGTAATTTTAATCAAGCAATGACAACCGCTATAGCGATTGCAAAAGCATGTGATATGATTGAGAATATGGATTGTGTGATTAGCTTAAGAGCCGGCTCATCATTTGGTAATGATAGAGGATATGGTACGGCAGTTATGTTAGTTGCATATGATAGTAGAAAGCATGGTATGGCGCAAATCAAAACATGTTTTCCTAAACTAAGCGTATCAGGAAGTACTCCGGAAGGATTATGTTTTGATGCAATCATGAAAGATATATTAGATGCTAGCCGTGGTAAGGATGCATATTTTGTTAACATGAGTGATGGTTGTCCTTACTTTGATGGTTACTATGGAGAAGGAGCTTATAAGCATACCAGAAGTCAAGTAAAGAAAATGACCAATGAAGGTATCAAAGTTATATCATATTTTATTAGCCGTTATGTAAGTGATAGTGATACTAATAACTTCCGGAAGATGTATGGTAAAGAAGCTCAATTTATTGATACTTCTAAGATTGCAGAAGTAGCTAAGACAATGAATAGTAAATTTTTAGAAGTAGCATAATATGTTTATAACATCAGAAGGCGAAAAAATAAATACGGATAATCCTAAAATGGTATATGATGTATACAATGATAAAGGTTGGTTCGTAGGCGATGTAGAATATATTAGTTTATATAATTATCTAGATGGTAATCCTGCTACAATGGATACATCTAAACGTATATGGAATGAATCTAAGCGTCAAGGAGTGCAGGTAAAGAAGTATAAAGATCCAGATCCTCACCTCCATGGATGTGCTCGAATGCCAAATATGTATCCTAAACTATGGCTTGATATGGTATTCGATGTTATAATATTTGACCTTGGAGAGAAAATAAGTAGTTAATTAAAATAAAGATAAGTAGTATGTTTAGACTTACAGTACACGTAACAGATGTGCCTAGAAAAGAGGTACGGACAGGAAAAAGAGTTAAAGGTCCTAATGGTAAATGGGTCGATGAAGTAAAGCAAAAGATACATAATGTGTTATCTTTTAATTGCGCCAATCGCTTAGAGGTTACTAGAAAATTAGGAGAGATTCGTAACAAGTATACGATCCTTAAGGGTGTTGCGGGGCAGCATAAAGTATCTAAAGTAGATAAAGAATTTATTCAGATAAGTAATATAAAATAAGTAGTTATGGCTAAAGGAAAACCAGTTAACAGAGCTCGTAGAGAAGAGCGTTGTGAGGAAGCGAGAATCCGACAAAAGTATTATTCAAATTTAATTAGTACTGCCCATGGCATCGATGAGTACATCCGAGTGTATGGAGAAATCATTGGTACTAAGCAGATGGCAAAGTTAAAAGCCTTGTTAGTTAAATATAATAAAAATAGTTAGTCATGAAAAAATTGTTGTTTATAAGTTGTATCATATTAGCATCATGCTCGGAAGAGCAATTCGAAGTACCATTAGGTCATGAGTTTGAATTAGATGCTCAAATGGTAGCAGATATAAATGGCTATTATCATTTACCGTTAGGTCATGATTGGCAAACATTGCACCGCATAACAGGTCAAGTATCGGCAGTAGCAAACGAATATGAGTTGACAAAGATTGATTGGTCGAGTTCTCATTACTGGATGATAGGAGATACATTAGGATATATCGTTCATCAGAACTGGACATTGAACGATAACGGATATTTATATATGAATAACGATACTAGTTATGTTACATGGTTTAATGGGACCGAAGTGCCGACAGTAAATGGTGCAAGTTATAGTACGATGGATGGTGAGATTAATACAATATTTGCTCCAGTACAGAATATGAAAGGCGATACTATTATGATATCAGCTATAGCATATTTTGCCGATGGCCATGTTAGTGAAACGAAACAATTAAAATTTGTAATAGAATAAGTTTTGAGAATTAAAGAACATAAAACAGTAAAGGGCATCTCAGGTGATAGACATCATCACTTGATCATTGATTGGTTCGACCGAGAATGGAAAATACTACTCAACGATAATTATAAAACACAAACAACTACAGCTCATCTATGGGACGACGAATGGAGATCATTCGATGGCCGTAGTTTAGAAGAGGCAGTAGTATATGATTGGATTAAGTCTGGAAAGATTATTAAACTAAAATATAAGGTACAGTAAAATGAAAGTAATGGTATGGGTAATGGAAGCCAATTTAGAATTGCTCCATAAGAGAGAAATCATTCAGTACTGGTTACGAGAACCAGGAGATCAATTGCAAGTAGTGCAAGTTGAATTAACACATGATGAATTTATACGTCTTAAAGATAACCAACCTAAACATTACAACACATCAGATCATATGAGGTTCATGCACTATTCCGGAACACATGATTATATAGATGAAATAGATGAACACTCAATTGGGGACGATGAAGGCATTGGCATAGAGGATTAGCGTGAAAAAAATTACAACAATAAGCAAAAGCCGATTAAGGCTTAGGATGATAGCATGTTTATATGCTATAGCTTATATAGTAATGTGGCCGGTTATGTTTGGTATATTGCCAAGTTACAGTAGTTACTATGAAGTAGGAGATATATATTTTACACTTGCTACATCATTCATGGCATTAGGTTTATGGTTACATAAAGATTTGAAATGGACCGTGCCTGCGTATGCGTTAGTAGGTGTAGCATTATTTAATTGCATTGATTGGCCAACGCTACATAATATATTAGCAGTTATATTCTTTTTATCATCTACATATATTATGTTTAATGATAAACGATATCCAATGCATGGGACTATATCTATCTATTGGTATGTACTCCTAGGATTGCATAACGGAGTATTTTGGTTTGAAGTAGTTCAGACTTTAATTATAAGTACGTTTCATATTCGGTACGTGTTAGAATGGATGAGAGTGAGGACCGAAAAAGAGTGAGGAGGTTATAGTGTGGCCTCCGGTTTGAGCTCGCGAAAAGCTCGCATGAAGAGATTATTAAGTAAATGAGTATATAAAATGAGTAAAGAAAGAGAAAAGACATTAAGAGAAATCCACTCGCGTACGAACTCACAAGCGGACTCGCAAGACTTAGTAACTCCGGGTGGTGTTACGTACTTGTATGGAGCAACTCCAAATGAACCGGATCCGACAAAGGCTTCGATCGTAGGATGGGTACGGGAAGATGCGTTAAGTGATATATGGGCAGCAGATAAAGTGCTCCATAACGGTAAATGGTATGTATCATTATCGGAAGTATCAGCTATAATGGTAGGTAATAAAATACCAGATCCAACGTCCGAAGAATGGCAAAAAGAAACCTTTAGTAACTTAGATAAAGATCATAGTGACCTAGCTCCTGCGGAGGTGAAAGCAATTCGTGATAAGTTAACAGAAGCCGAACAATCGGGAATGGGAGAACCTATCGAATGTTGTGGTGAAGGTTGTTGCGCGCATATAGATGATGGAACAAAGGAAGGTCGTAAATTTATACGGTACTACGGAGATGACCATGAAGCCAATTTAGCAGCCGAAGAAGGCTTTGATCCGAAAGGTTGGGACCAAGCTAAGTTATCGGACTATCAAGGTAAAACGGTATCGTATGATAAAGAGAAAGATCATTGGTTCGATATGAATCCTACAGCAAAGGAAGATTATTGGTTACGGAAAGATAAAGAAGCGAAGTTATGAGAAAGCAACAATATGAAGTATCAGCAAGAATAGCAATGGTAGCATTATTAGGTATAGTGATAAGCCTAACTGCTCTAATAGCAATAGGTAAGAGCGATATAATAGATTGCGATACAGTAATAGGAGAGGCAATAACACAAGAGCCTATTATATGGACACCAAGTCATAAAGAACAATTGCGAATGGATAGCTTATATAATATAGATGCAGCAACTAAAGCAGATATAGATAGTATCAGAGTTATGATAGATGCAATCCTGGATAAGCTGGAATAACTATACAGTATCGCTACGCTCAATCACCCTAGTTAACCGTACATAGAGTTCATGTGCACCTAGTTTATAGTCCCAGAATACCTTACCTTTCATCCTATATAGATAGTGTATACGATCCGCTTAAGCCTTTTATCCTATAATATAATATCAGTATAATGCATATGGATTGCGTATAGGGAAAATATCGATAAGCGTATAGGAGGATTGGGTGAGTGAGTATATAAATATATCCCGAGATTCAAAATATTCTATATAAGACCCCTTTCTCCAAAAAAAGTTGTAAAAAGCTTGGATATCCTTTGGTAGAACGGATTATTTTCCTTATATTTAATTATAATTAAAAGGATAGAGATATGAAGACCAGTTCAAACCAGAGAAGATCAGAAAGGATAGCCAACCAAGCTTGTGCTAAGTTAATTGAAGACCTTAAAGCTAACGGATTAGAGAGCGTTAATGGATCACCATTAGTGAATGCTTATACCGAATGGGATGTAGAGACCGGCTATACTGTATTAGTTGGAGAGTATACATATATGTTTAATGGAGAGGTTAAGACCACTAGATGGGAAGCGACCGTAGATAGGTTCTTTGATCTAAGAGGAGCTTATGATATGTTTCTTAAATACTTCATTAACCGTAAAGAATTCATATGCGCCGATTATGATATGCAGGATAGAGCATTAGCCGATAACATTCATCCCCAAGCATTTGCTAAATGGGAATATTTTATTACATGTAGATGTGATCATATGAATTGCGGAAGTGAATGTAGCGAGGCATAAGCGTAGAAAGTCGCACTATTAGTTGCTTCCCCGCATGATAGTTCGTATATTTATAGTATAAAAAAAGAAAAAGCAAATGAAGAAGTGTCAGAAAGAGTTAGCATCAGAAGTGAGAGGCCTACGAGTACTAATATATGGAACGATTGCGTTCGCATTATTAGGCTTTATTATCTCAATGTCGTTTACACTCATGTGTTTTAAGAATGCATTGGAGTTAATGCCGTAGTCATATGGATAGTAATAAGGCATAAGCTAATAGTATAATAGATTATATATAATAGATTAGGAGTTCTTCCTCTACCAGGAGACATCTATCGTAGATCTCTATTAGAGACAACGTATGAAAGGCTGGTATGAAACTCCTTGCATCCTCTCCAAGTGTCCTTCAAGGGCCTGTGTTGAGGATGCACCCTCATAGGAGGAGCCGGCCTCGATTAATCCGGCGTTCATATCTCTGAGAGGCTAGGGTGGTTCCTGGCCTTTCGCACTATCTAATAGATCTAAGTATAGTTAAAGCTTTAAACATATTCCGGAAACCTTAAGCTATAGTAATAAGTGTACGGAAGCTATAAGTAGAAGATGCTAAAGAACGCATTGGTTGGGCATCTATATATAGAGAGCGTACATTATATAGAGAGCAATCCTATATATAACCATAAGCACCATAAGCATTCATATCAGACCATATATAACCATAACCACCCATATATAGCCATACCGCAGCCATACCGCGTAATAACCCCCCAGAACCACCCAAAACCACCATATATAGGGGGATATAGGGGTTTTCCTTAACATACCGGTATATACCATGGTTTTAGGGGGCATATTACCTATTTTCATCGTGAACAAAGATTTTTTGCTATAGGGCCCTGGTTTGGAGGAATAGACTGAAGTCTATGCTATAGCTAGCCTGGACTGACCACCCTAGACTGTACAGTACTGGACTATGTTGGAATACTCTAATTAAGATAACCGATCGATATGTTTATCTATGATGCTATCTACATAAAGATTATTGAGACTAGGGAACTTGTTCCGCATGGAATTAAGTTCCTTTATTAAAGCCTCGCGTACTTCTTCACGTATACATTCCTCGATTGAGTCTTTTGCTATATCCCAGGATTTTTCATCCCTATTGCTATAATACAGCTTTGATAGTATATTACGTACTTTAACCATTAATCCAGCCTATTGCTATTATACTTAATATTGCTAATAAGCCTACTACGAATACCACTATTTCATTAACGCAGTCGTTATTAGGCTTTTGCTCTTTTACCTTATTGTTCTTCATTTTTGGAATTCTGCTATGTTCCATCTTACTTTAAATTTAGTTTAAAAATAAATTACTTATAAGCATTTCATGCCATACCGACTGAAGAATAAGAATCTCCTCATCGTAGCTGTCTTTTATAACTACATATATTTTGCCGGTGGCTGTACATGTATACTCTGCAATCTTTGTGTACTCTATTTCATCTATGTTCATGACGTATAGTTTTTAATAATAGTCGTAATAGTGATTTAAAACTTTTGTTCTTTGTTCTTTATTTAACTTGCTCCAATGCTCATTATATAAGCGGAAGGATAATCTTAGTAGTTTTGCATTCATATCTTTTGTTTCTAATAATTAACGATTCTCAATAGCAGTCTTCATAACTCTTAAACATCTCTCAAGTCCTTCAATATCCGCTGAATAGATTTTATCCCATCTAAGTTGAATATTATGTTCTTCGCTTAATTTCTGAATTTGCTCAAATAATCTCTTTCTCATAACTTATTTATTTTCTTCTACTGGTTCGTATATATCATAAGGCTCATTTACTCCGTCCTCATTCGTTCTCCATTCGGTAATTGCATAACACCATCCTACTCCATCTATATAGACTTGCGTATTTGTTCCTTTAAACTTGGTATGACATTTATGCATATCATCTATAATTTTTTCAATTTCCCCAACCGGGTTTCCAAATAAATGTTCCATATTAAGCTGGTATTAAGTTTGCAATTCGTAATTTGTTATCTATACGTGTACCTAAGTTAACGGCTATCACATTCATTCTATGAATCTTAACCACTCGGTATACTTCCCATTCTCCGCCTTTCTCACATCTTGGTGTACGGTGTTCTGGCTTTAATTTTACTAACTGGTTAACTTTTAAATCTTCTTTAAGCATCTCTATCTCTAATTAATTACTATAATTAAAGATAAGGAATAATTCTCAAACGTCCTAATCTTTTTGAAGCTTTTTTTAAGCCACACTCAACTTTTTTTTAGGCCGCACTCTATCACCTTATACCCGCCTTTTAACTCCGGCACGTGCATATTTATTTAAAAGAATTAAAAAGGTTCTCTAATGAAGAAATCGCAAATACATAAAATCATCCGTGAAGAGTTCGTGAACATCCTTCGCGAACAAACACTTGTAACTGAAGCATTCCTAGATCCAATCGCACGAATGTTGTCCAAAGACCGAAGCTTAGGTAATAGCTGGTTTAACTTCTTTAATGCCATGTCTAACTCATTTGACATTGCTTGGGACAAAGTACCTAAAGGAGCATTTCAAAAAGTACAACCAGGTTCTCCTTTAACTAAAAAAGGATTAGCTATTTATTATATTAAAGGCGATGTAGAGAATCCATTTGCTACTACAGACCGTTACGGTTATTCAAGTAATAAAACTCTTAGTGGTCCAGCTGTATTAGCAGCTACCATCAATAATAAAATAACATATGCAGGTGGTAGAGGCGAAGATGCTAGAGTTGGTGGCAAGAGTCGTCGAACTGAACCTGTAGGTAAAAATGTTAGAGGTACCATGCAAGTTAATAAACTTAAAGACATAGCTGATGTGGTATATGTGTTTGATTTGGAATCTTATAGAGGTGGAACCACTGCATTGAAATCTGCTAGAGCACAATTGAAATTAGGTAAAGATAAATTTACAGATCATAAAGCTTGGAAGAAAGCTAATTTAGATCGTTACGAAGATATTTTACGATCACGTGTTGGTACCAGAGACCAAGTAGACCATATGGTAGCAGAGATAGTTAAAATTGCAAACCAAGCTGTAACAGATGCAGTTAGCGGTACATTAAAGCAAGACAGATATGGCGATATCA
>Ga0080013_1004191_pt1 | contig 14359 bp, 12 predicted proteins | sample ETNvirenome_6_85_FD_69236 | JGI IMG/M metagenome (GOLD analysis project Ga0080013, IMG submission 69236) | Marine viral communities from the Pacific Ocean - ETNP_6_85 (SPADES assembly) (version 2) | ecosystem: Environmental > Aquatic > Marine > Oceanic | place: Pacific Ocean | collected 2013-06-19
CGCGCAGTATAGAGCACAATGTTGTGCCCCTCTTTGGATAGCTTATTAACCTTCTTTATTCGCTCTTTAATCGGCTTTGCTTTCCGGTAGTCCCCGTCCTCTACGTGCGTACACAGTGTCCCATCTAAATCAAAAACGTAAATCATCTTAGTAGTTCGCAAACCATGGAGAATCTATTATAGCATAAGCCTTCACTAGTTGTTCAATTCCCTCGTCTAAATCGTATTCGCACTTAAAATCCTTTGAATAGAACTTCTCGCTACTAACGATGTAGTCTCTAACATCCGGGTCGGTGGTAAACTCTGCCTTGATGACCTCCAACGGCAAGTGCTTTTGTATCTTCTGAGCTAACTGCAGCTTGTTCATATTAAGCGCATCGTTTCCGACGTTATATGTCTCGTTCTTACACGACTCCCAATTCTCCAACGTAAACTTGAACGCCCTGCAAATATCAGCAATGTGAACATAGTTACGCATAAACTCGCACTCATATAACACAAGCAGCCGGTCCTTCAGTGCTCGCAACACAAAGTTGTTGACAAGCAGATCCGAACGCATACGAGAACTTGGACCGAATACGGTCGCGAGCCTGAACGTCACACAGTTGTCAGCTTCTTGGTAGGCGCGCTCTGCCATCACTTTCGTTTTTCCGTACAAGGAAACAGGGTTTAACGGCGACAATTCGGTACACACGGAGCCATCCTTTGATACCCCATAGCCCGAGTTGGTGCAGGGATAGATCACCATTTGGTCAGCTGACTTGCGTTCAGCGATATACCTGTTAACTCCATAATTGACTTCTTGTGCGTCACGGGGGTAATCATCGCAGAGAGGAAACCCTACCAATGCCGCCAGAGGCAAGATAATATCATTTTTATTCATCAACCGATAAAGAAGTTTCGTATTTCTAACGTCTCCCTTAACGAAATTAAACCTATCGTTTTGAGCGTACCTCAGAAGAGATGTGTGGTCATACATCAAGCTATCAAGCACTGTGACGTTGTGATTATCTATCAGATAACCTACCAATTCGCTGCCGATATAACCGGCGCCTCCTGTTATTAAGACATTCATTTATTTACTCCATAATTTTCATCATAAAAATCTATTGTTTTGCGTAATCCTTCTTTTAGGGAAGTCTTACAATAGTCCAAAGACAACCCTTGCACTTTTTCAACTTCAAGCTTCCTTTTGCGAACTCCCACGTATTTTTCAGTGTTATAGAAGATCTTATTTGAATCATAACCAACGTAATCACTAATTTCATTAGCGTAATGGCGTATTGGAAGATCACGCGAGGAGCCCAAATTAAAAATTTCATTCTCTTCGTTTAGTAAGCTTAACATCGCATCAACAGCATCGTCAACATAAATTAACTCTCTGCGCTGGTATCCATCGCCCCACAGTTCAACTTCAGCGCCGTGGTGTTTGCCATCGTGTATTTTTCTCACAAGATCGAAAATGAAGTGGTTATCGTGTTTTTTGAAACCAGGGCCGTACAGTGTCGACGGTATAAAACACAACCATTTTAAACCATACTGGCTTTCAAAAGCCATCAAGCCAGTTAGCAGCATCCTTTTCGTCATAGCGTACGTGTAGAGATCTTTACCCGGGAGACCAACCAAATAGTTTTCTTCCGTCATCGGGAGGTCAAATGGATAAGAGCAACTAGTTCCCATACAAATGATCTTTGCCTGTGGCTGGTGGTCCTTCCAGTAAATTAACATATTTGTATTTAATAGCTGGTTATCTTCCCACTGGCTACCTTGATGCGTCAAGCAGTAATCGCCGGCTTTTGTGGCCGCGGCTAAATGAAAGATATAATCAAACTTAATATCGTTAAAGACATATAGATTTTCTATTTTTGATAAATTTGCTTGTTTGGTGTTAGAGATGTGGACCTCAGCGCCGCGGTCTTCTAACTTGGAACATAAATGTTTTCCAAGAAAACCAGTGGCTCCGGTAACTAATACTTTCATCTGTTCTTCATCTTTTCGTATACACCAACTAATGTTTCAGCCTTTTCTATAACCGTCTGGCCACCACTAGTGGCATGATATAAGGCATATTCCTTAGAATCATTATTAAAGTCTATTTGGCCACTTAAAGCATATGTATCTGGTAATAACGAAACATTCAGTTCCTTACCTAAATCGCTTTCTAAAATTGCAGCATTAACAACGCATTGATCACCATGATAATGCTCTAATCCTCCATTTAAACGATGTTGCCAGAATGCTGGAGCTGGTGTTTTGTTGTAATGCCACGCATTCAGTTGTTCTTCGGTTTGTAAAAGTACCGTGGCCCTTGGAAGAACTTCCTCCCCGAAAAACATCAAATTTTTGCGGCTACATTGCAATGCCCATACTCCAATTCCATAGGGCAAAGTCTTAGGTCCCGGCGGGTTACATTGAAAAACCATATCATTATTTTCTAATAAATCATTAATTTCTTGTTTAAAATTACGAAAACAGACAATATCTATATCTAAAACTAATAAATTATCTCCTTCGTGCATTAACAGTTGTTTCGCGACGAACTCTAGTTTTTTATAGTTGATGACTTTAAAATTGCGCTCTCCAACGCAACCGGGCCCAGAATCATGGCCTCTAACATGCAAGATGTTAACAGAATCGAATTCTGCGGGAAGAGTTCTTTTGAATATTTTTTGATATATGGGGAAATAGCTATCCGACATAACAACACATAAATGTAGTGGTTTCGTTTCGTCTGTCATTTTACTTCAGGGCCTATGCGGCCGCGGCGTTGTAGTGCTCTGATCATGAGTTCCTCGGCGGACTGGTCACTGGTCCGTTCTCTAATCATATCACAATAATATACTAAGGAGGTCTGCGGGTCGACAACTAGTGCGGTCTGCCGGCCCTTTCCTTCAATCCACCCTATCCACTTTAACGCCGATCTACACGCACCATTCACCCAAAGACTATTGCTTCCATCATATCTAAAGCAATGAAAATCATTATTACGCAAAAAATGCATAGTCTCTGTGGGGTCAACTTGCTGTTCCCAGTGGCCTTGATTGGCGGCGCTCATTTCGAAAGTAAGAAAAATGGTTTTTTTCAAGTATTTTCCAAGACTTCTTATTACTGCCGCATCATGACCTTCGCAGTCTATTTTTATATGTTCTATAAACTTAAATTTGTCCCAATCAACATATTCCAAAATATTTTGTAAACTAACACACTGAACAGTCTCAACTTCTTTAATAGAGCTTGTATGCTTCTCACTCGGTTTCAACAAACTAGAGGCGCCTTCGGCGTGCATATGATAAAATTCTCTTTTTTTTGGTCGCGGTATATCGTCTATTGCGCATGAAAGCCCAAAAAACCTATTCGAAATATCAATAAGTTTTGTGTCCTCAAAAAGTATAGAGTTTGTGTCAAGACGAACAATTGGCCATCTTAAACTTGCGCTTTTATCGTATTCGGGCCCACTTAAGCGTTCCCAATTCCATTGAAGCGGCTCAATTCCTAAAACACACCTCTCGGAATCATTTGACAGCCACATGCCAGAATACGGCGCCGTTTCCGACAAGCCAACATCAATACAAATTTTTCTGGTAGTGTCTAACGTCTCGATAATGTTATTCTTTAGATATTTTTTTAAACCTATTCGCTTTAAAACGTTTTTACTTAACATCACTCACCACCTTTATTTCCGGAAATGGTATAATAAACTTGACACCCTTGGCCACAATGTCTTTATTTTTTTGAATAATTTCATGCGCAAAGTTGTGCGACAACAACAAATAATAGTCGGGCAAATCATCTTTGCTCTCTAATGTAATCGGTATGTGCGATTGCGGCAAGTAAAAACCTAACTTTAATTTGTTAATCTCGACGGCCTTGTCTATTATCTCGTTTGTGATATTGCAGTAATTCAACAATGTATTACCTTTGGCTGGGGCGCCATAAGCATATATCTTCTTTCCCTGTGTTTTCAGTTCGGAAAGAAAAGCATGCAGCTCGTCTTTGTATCCTTCTATTTTCTTAAAGAACCTCAAGTACTCTTCTAGCGTATACTTTTTATCCTTTCGGCGCGTTATCTCAAAAAGGGACGTCTTGTTATCTCTGCTGCCGCCTTTGTGGGTAACTTTCGCGATTATAGAGCCGCTGTGGATATCTGAATAATATGCATCAAATACTTCCAGCTCGTATGGTTTTAATAGATCAATCACATTGCGTAAGGTGTAATAACATAAATGCTCATGATACACAGTGTCAAAATTATTATTTTCTATCATAGCGCCGGCGTACATAAATTGGATTACAAATACACCGTCATCAGCCAACATATATTTAATACCCTTAATGACGCTATGAAGCTCTTCTAAGTGAAAAAACACTCCTGACGCGTTAACTAACTTAGCCTCTCGGTGTTGGAAATGCTCTTTTGCTGTACTCTCATTAAAAAATGTATTAATCGTTTTAATACCTTTCTTTTTAGAAAACTCACAAATATTCGTTGCTGATTCAACATTTACAACATTTTCCAAGCCAAGCTGCTTGTATTGCATCAATTGAAAACCATCGTTTCCGCCAATATCAACAATTAAATCATCTTTTTGCAAATCAAAATATGTCTTGTTTTCTTTCGCAATATCCAAAAAATGCTCCCCAAGGGTGCTTGTCATACTGGATAGATATTGATGATCTGAAAACATCACTTCCTTCGGAATAGTATAACTCAATTGCAATAGCTCGCATTCCTCACAGCAAACCACCTCTAAGGGGTATGCCTTTTCTTTGCCTACCATCTCTTTAGTTAAAAAGTCGTTACACCACGGCTGCTCGCCAAAATCTAAAACTTTAACTATCTTGTCTGATCTGCAACTTCTGCATCTTATCATTTAACGCTCCGAATACATTACTTACGTTATTACACAATTGTTTCATTGATCTCAAATTTAAGATCTGTTAACGCAATAGACCTGCAGGCCAAAAACTCGCCGTCAGCTAGTTCAGCACTATCCAGGCAGTGTGGGTCGGCTATGGTTATTTCACCGTTAACGAGCTGTGCCTTGCATGAACCACAGCCCCCCATAGCACAAGAAAAAGGCACTTCTACCTTTGCTTTCTGTGCTGCCTCAAGAATGGTTTTTCCCGGGATGGTCATAAAAGATGTAGCTACGCCCTCGTGACTAACGACAATTTTATGAGCCTCAGTTTCTTTTGACAAGATTGCTTCACTGATATCCTTTTCCGATGATGTGAACATCGTGCCTCTCGCCTCTTCAGATATCCCCCCATCATGAATTTTCCAAGGCATCAGTTCGACAGTCGCCGGCTCGGCGCGGACGACCTTCTCGGTGCCTAACTCTTTAATACGCCTTACTGTTTCTTTCACTTCTTGCGGGCCTCTCGTCAATTCAGACTTCCAATAATTTGGTGACACAAAAAGCATTTCGAATCTTCCCTTCTTTATGCAGCGTAGCAGCCTCTTAAAAGTAAGCCATACGCCGCCAGGGCCGTCTTTTTGATAGAGTGCTTTCCAGCGCCACGGTGCCAAATAAATACTGGCATATGCATCATTTTGGTATTCAATCAAATCATCCGGAGACAATTCTCCGACTTGCATTGTTGCGACATTATACCTTCTCCACTTTTTAAAGTCTGGCTCTAATAACTTTATTCCGTATTTCTCTTCTTTCGCCCACTCAAATAATTCTGTACCAGGGTAGGGAACAGCAATACTCAAGTTGGAGCGCTTGATCAGTTTAGACCATCGAAGGAAGCTCAAAGTCTTTTTAATAGACTCGTGGTTATCACCAGGCTGCCCTATCATTGCAGATGTAACAGTTTCAATGCCATATTTGTCCGTGAATTCGTAAGCTTTTGTATAAGTTTCTATTTTAACTTGCTTTTTCATCAATTTTCTTACAACAGTGTCAATTGACTCCAGGCCGAAGCTAAGGCGAACAAAGCCGGCCTCTGCCATTCTTTTCGCTATCTCTTCGTCAACCACGTTTGCGCGGGTAGAACCCTCAAAGCTGGTGTCCTTTGGCAGTCTCCCGTTTTCCTTGGCCTCGATTATCTCATCGCACATTCCTATAAAGTGTTTCTTGTGCATTGTTAAAGTATCGTCAAGGAACATGAAGTGTTCGCTGCCATATTTATCGACACATTCGACTATCTCATCGATGACCAACTTAGGGTCCCTGCGCCTAAAATCTCTACCAAATACCTTTGTACTGCAAAATGTACACTTAAACGGACAACCGCGGACTGTCTGGATAGAAGTCATTCGCCGGCGTCCCCTTTTTTCGGTTCCCAGAGTGTACAATGACATGTCTAATAAATGCCTGGACGGGGTGGGCATTTCATTTACATCATAAACAGGGTTAGCCTGTCCGGTATTAATTAAGGATCCGTCCTTTTGGCGATATATCAAGCCATTAATACCCTTTACCCAATCAGAAATGTTTTTGTTTTTTTCATATTCTTTTAAAAATGCAGGAAAGGCGTCTTCCGCTTCGCCTATGAAGCCCAAATCAAAACCAGGGAGCATCGCCTCTTCTTTAAGGACTGTGATATGCTGGCCGCCAATTGCAATAACAGCAGAGGGAATTTGCTCTTTTATTTTCTCGCTCCATTCTGCAGCTACGTGATAAAAGGGGGTGTTAGCCGTAAAGCCAATCACTTCTGGTTCGAACTCTTTTAGCTGTTCTATAACCTCTTCAACTGAATTTCTTTGTGCTTCAGCATCAATAATTATAACTTCGTGTCCTTCTTTTTCAGCCAAAGAAGCTACAATACACAAATTAAGCGGCGGCCAGTTGGCGGCGCGGCGAGCGAATACGGCATAGCCACCGTATGTGTCAGTCCATGTAGGAAAAATTAAAGCAACTTTCATTTTTACTCTCCTTTGACAATATTACAGATATAATCAATGTCTTCGTTTGTTAGCTCAGGATAGTTAGGCACAAAAAAACCACATGAATGAATTTTATTACTCAGCTCGTCTTCAAACCTACCGTACTTTTCAGCCCAGAAAGGGTGAATTCCAAGATTTCCAGCGCTAAACAGCCTTGTCTCAATTTTATTTTCTACTAGTCTGTTAATGATTTCTTGTCTGTGTGTGTTGCTGTCTGCCAACGCCCCAAATGAAATAGACACAGGGAAATTATTCCCCCACTTTTGATATCTCACGGCGCCTTCTAAATTCTGTGCATAGTGAACGTGATTTTCGTTGCGACGTTTTGCCGCCCATTCTGCTTTGTCAATCTGCCTCAAACCAAGAAACGCCTGCAAGTCTGTAGACCTCAGATTAAAACCCGGCACAAAAAAAGCAAACGGCTTATGAAAGTCATCAATTTCGTATTTTTTAATTAAACGGTCATATGACTTCTTGTTTAAGTCTTTGCCCCAGCCGTGACTTCTCAGCATCAGCAGCATGTCATATAGCTCTGGATCGCTTGTATTGACCATTCCTCCTTCTATTGTAGAAAGTTGATGGCCGAAATAAAACGAAAAAGACGATATGTCACCAACAGTTCCAACCTTACTGCCATCGCCGTAGCCTGCGCCGAGCGCAGCGCATGCATCCTCCAACAAAGTGAAATTAAATTTATCCTTTAGTTCCAGCAGCCTCTTCTTGTAGTGCGGGACGCCCAGAACTTGCACAAAAATAACAGCATCAGGGCGTTCAGTTTCACATATTACTTCTAGTTGGTCTAGGTCGATTCCAAATGTACTCTGGTCGGGGCCTACCATAATCGGCTCCAGGCCAAACTGCATAACTGGCGCAATTGTTGTAACCCAGCCAACAGAAGGCACGACGATCTTTTTGTTTTTGATCCTGCCGGCCTGTATTGCTGCGTATATCATTAATAGGTTGGCAGAGGAGCCAGAGTTGTTAAAGACGGCGTACTCGGTTCCAATATATTCGGCCCAAGCATCCTCTACTTGCCATGTTAGTTCGCCTTTCGTTAGCCTTGGATAAGACTGGAGCCAGTCGCACAATGCGTTGACATCTGCATCATTAATGGTTTCTTTTGCTAATGGAAATTTGATTTCAGTGGCGCGTTCTTTTATATAATTCATTTTTACCCCTCTTTCTTATTAAAAATACTTGGCATTGGCGGGTCTTTTGAAATTTCTAACGGAGGTATTTCCATGTTAGAGTAAAATTCTTCTCTCGGTAGATAGGGATACATATCCTCAATCGGAGTTTCCCAACCAACAATCTTAGGTTCATATGTGTGATATTCATGGCAGTTTACATCACAGATAACAGCAGAATCATGATCTAAAAAGTCACGGATTTGTTGTCTAACCTTATTGTAATCTGTTCCATCGTCAATAACCATAGTGTCTATGCCATATGCTTTTGCAACTTTGATAAAATCTGGTGGATTATATCCTTTTGGCCCGCAAGCTTCACTGCGACCCTCAAAATTAATTTCTTGAAAAGCCTTTGTAATTCCATAAATATGGTTGTTTAAAATAATTGTCTTTAATTTTACACCGTAATTCAACACAGTTTGAATCTCTTGAATGTTCATATTCATTCCGCCATCTCCAATGACGCACACAACATTCTGTGTTTCTCCAGCCACAAAAGCAGCACCCATAGCCCCCGCAAACGAAAACCCCATTGGAGAATTTCCATTATTGGTAAAGTAGTGCTGGCCGGTCTTTGTCTCAAACGAATGGTTAATGGCAACAATGTTCCCTCCACAGTCCCCGGCTAAAATATCGTTCGGACCCATTTCCTCGGAAAGAATTCTTAAAAATGCGTATGGGTGAATATATTGCGAAGCCTCATACATATCTTTTGTTACTGGATCGTACTTGACTTTCCATTCCGTTACCCTATCGTTCCACTTAGAGTAGTCTGGAAGCTCACGACCTTTTATCTTTTCAAGCATCAGGCGAATAAACAACTTGGCATCTGAAAGAATACATTCGTCAAAGGGCAACTGTTGTAGTTTTCTTTGCATGGCCGGCGCGTCTACGTCCACCATGTACTTCTTTGCCCCTCGTGCAAACAAATGAGGCTCGCCGCCAGTAATTCTTCCAGAAATGCGACTTCCAATTGCTAATAGGAGGTCAGAATTCTGAACTCCAAAGTTTCTACCGGCGCCACCGTAAGTGCCAATGCGTCCTCCGTAATATTCAAAGTTTGAGGCGATTATATCTAGAGCATTCCATGTTGGAAAACATGGTATCTTTAATATCCGAGCCAATTCGAGAATTTCCTTCTCTGCGTTCGCCAAACGAACACCACCGCCAATCATAAGACACGGACGCTTTGCGTTAGAAAGATCCTCTAAGAAGTGGTCAATCTGTTGTTCAACTCTTTTGGTGTTATAACAGACTTCCTCAAGCTCTTCATCGAACCCGATTAGTTCATCCGGCTGAATATCTTCCTTCTGCACGTCAATCGGGATATCCAAGAACACAGGACCGGGACGGCCGTTCTTTGCAAGATATATTGCTTTTTGTAACTCGTACTTAATGCTATTTGGGTCCTCGACCAACTTTGCGTATTTTGTCAAGGGCTTTACGACGCTTATAATATCCGTCTCTTGAAAACCAATCTGTCGAATTGATTCGTCTGGGCGCATGTACTTTGTTTTGATTTGTCCTGTAATAAACAAGCACGGGACCGAATCATAAAAACAGTTACCAACAGATGTAACGAAGTTCATACCACCCGGTCCGCTCGTGGCAATTGCTACACCGATATTTTTTGATACTTTCGCGTATCCCTCTGCTGCAAACCCAGCTCCTTGCTCATGCATTGTAGCCACGTATCTAATATTATCGTTTCTTGTAAAGGCGTCGATAAGACTTCCATTTGCTGCTCCATAAACAACAAAAACCTCTTTCACACCAATTTCAGAAAGATAATTAATAATGTAATCAGCTAGCTTCATTTGTTTTCCTTATTGAATTGCCCAAGGCTTACTAAATATTTCTGTTATTTCATCCCTTTCTTCGGCTACTTTTTTTTTTGAAAGGGTCCTCTTTCAAGGTAACAGTGTTGGGGGTTGCGCAATGATTGGTTGGGAATCCCTGGTCAGTTTCGTACTTCCACTTTGAGTCCCCAAGAAGCTTTTCTAACTCTTCTTCTTTAATCGCGTAAAAGTTTTCTTCTGACGGGAAGATGCCTTCTCTAACTTCGTTCGCATATTGTGCTAACGAGTCTTGCATAAGCTGGCCAGCTTCACAATACCTCTTAACGAATTTAGACTTGAACTCCCAAAACAGTCCCATCAAATCATGAAAAATTACAAGCTGTCCATCAACTTTGTCGCCGGCGCCAATTCCATAAACTGGAATATCCAAGTTCTGGGTAATCATTTCGGCAGATTCTCTCGGCATTCCCTCAAGAAGCAAGAAAGAACAACCAGCTTTTTGTAGGTCCTGGGCTTGCTGCAAAATGATCTCTGCCTGTTTTGCTGTCTTGCCCTGGACGCGATAGCCACCTAGCTTCGCGCGGGTATGCGGAGTAAGGCCCAAATGGCTCATCACCATAATGCCCGAGTCTGCAATGGCTTTAATTCTCTCCACCTGGGCTCCTTCTACTTTCACGCAGTCCATACCCGCGCGGATAAAGCGACCAGCGTTTCTAACAGCTTCCTCATTTGATATCTGATAAGACATATACGGCATGTCTCCAATCAAGAAGGCGTGTTGAGTGCCACGAGCCACAGCCTCACAGTGCAAAATCATGTCGTCCATTAAAACCGGAATAGTTGTTTTGTACCCTAGTGTGGTCATTCCTAAAGAATCACCAACTAAAATAGCGTCAACGCCTGCCTTATCAGCAATACGTGATTGCGGATAATCATACGCTGTGACCATAACTGTTTTGATGCCTTCTCTTTTTTGCCTTCTAAGCCTTAAAATAGTAACCTTGTTTTTGTTGTCTGCTGCCATGTTATTCTCCTAATAATTTCCTTTTAAGTTTGATTTTTGTTGTAGCTTCCACGTTTTGGCGCGCGGCGATCCCAAATTTTGTTTCCAATAAGTCCAAATATTTCGTGCTGGTATGGTATCCCATCCAAGCCTTGTCTCTAAACGCTAAAATCTGTTGCGAAGTCAGGTTTGTATTGGCTAAGTTTAATGTGTCGTAAGAGTGTTGACTATACCCAGAGTATGTTACCGGCAGGCGGCGGCCTTGTTGTTTGGCGCTTAAATGGAGGGGGCTCCCGGGATAAGCCATGGCGCAATATAAATTTACCATTTCTGACATGTTCTCCATTGCAAACTCAAATGTATTTTGCATGCTTTCTTCAGTGTCCATTGGCAGACCAAAGATGTAGTTTGATGCCACATTTATACCGGCTGCTCTCATGTTATCCATGATATCAGTAATCCTTACTTCCTTGTAGCTATTTTTATGTATTTCTTGCCTTAATGTCTGATTTGGATTTTCAATACCAAGACCAAGCCAGTTAATGCCGGCCTTTTTTAATGTTTCTAAATATTCCGGCTTACATGTGTCGATTCTGGAATACGCCCAGATATTAAAGCCGTAGTCTCTCTCAATTAATAGTTCGCATACCTTCATAAAATGTCGCGGGTTTAACACAAATAGCTCATCAGCAATTTTAACGTTCTTAACACCCATCTTCGCGATCTCATCAAATTGCTTTATAATGAATTCTGGCTCCCACCACCTGAACATATTACTATCGGAACTTACAATGTTGGGGTCGGAATTGGTTCGATTAATGATGTTGATCATACAAAACGAGCACTTATAGGGGCAACCTAGGCTTGTATATAAAGCCGCAAATGGTGCCTTGTCTGTATTATTTGACCAAGAATGCCATCCTGCAGTTCTATATTTGTCGATGCTCGGTAAAAGGTCCCATGCCATCCCTGGCAAGTCATGCGATAAATCGCTTTTTGCAACAATTCTCTCTGGCTCGTTTAAAACTGGATTTCCGTCTTCGTCCCTATATCCCAGCCCACGAACTTTACCGGGGTCGAAATTAGAACTCTGAATGGCGGCCAAGAGGTTGCTAATTGTATATACCCCTTCATTCTGACAAATATAGTCGACAGATGGCTCCGTCCGTAGTACTTCATGAGGGAGCGCCGACACATGTGCGCCAACGAATAGAACAGGAATGGAAGAATTTACTCTCTTTAGCGCAGCTGCTGTATCTATAGCGCCTTGCATGTTCTGCGTAGACGCGCTTGGCTGCTGACCATAAACCACAAAACAAGCAACTCTAGGATTAATATCCTCAATCAAATTAGCTGAGCCTTCATCGTCCAAGCGTTTCGCCTCACAATCCAATATTCGGGCCCCAAAGCCTCTCGACCTGCAGTGATTAGCCAGCATGGCAGCCCATATAGGCGGCTCAATTGCAGAATGATCTTTGGCTAAATCTTGATATATCTTTTTTGATGCATTTGTATGCACAAACAATATATCCATTCTTCTCGTTCCCAACTTATTCCCCGCTCATGCGCACAAATAGCTTCTGACAAGTATAAGCCTTTTCGGCTTTTTCAAAAGCACTATTTATCATTCCTTCGTAATCGCTCCAGTTATTGTTCACTTCTTTTAAAATCATTGGAAGTTCTTCGTACTTATCAAAGTAAATGAAGTCCACGTCTGGCTCAAACCAGTTTTCAATCACGTTCCAAGGATCTCTTTTGATCAAATTCAATGATTTATTAAAAGCAGCCGCAAAAGCCCTCGTTTTCATTTGCGGGGCGATCATCTGATCAACATGCGAAAAAGCCTCATTTCTCTCCCAGTAAGGAACAGTTTTAATACTAGCAACATGTTCGGCCCTCAGAGGCAAAATGTTCGTTGAAACAAAGACTTTGGTTCTTGCCAGTGTCGCCCACAGCTGCCGATGAGGCACCCCGACGCCACTAAGTTGGTTGATGTATCTATGCCATAAGCTTTCGTCCATCTGAACCGTCCAGTTTCGTGGATGAATGGTGAAAAAGTTCGACTTGAATTCTCTAATGGCCTCTAAAATATCTAAATGTTCTTGGCTGTGAAGACCGCCCCAATAAATAACATCGAATTTCTTTTCGGGATGCTCTTTCGGGATCTCATTCTCATTATACGGCACACATGCTAGTTTAAACTTTTCTCTCTTATGAAATGTTTCGTTAAGCCATTTTGCCGTATACGGGCACGGCGTGTACACCGTATCGAAATAGTCTTCCAAATCTGCACTTATTCCCATGACTTCTTTGCGTCCTGTAACAAAAGCACAAGGCTGCTCGCCACACCACGATACTTTTCTCTTAAAGTGCTTGTAATGATGCCGGTAAAAAGGATTACTAATCGCCCCAAGATGGGCAAATAATATATTATCCTGACTGTCATCACCCAGATCATCAAATTTCATGTAGTGATCTGGATCGTCTGGGTTGTTATCTGATAAATCTGATATAACTCTCATTCTTAATAAACTCCTCTGGTAGAAAGATTAATGTCATACTTTTCAAGCAAAGGGCCCAATTCTTTTTCATATTCTGAAAGGTTCCACTTGCCCTTAACTAAAGCAGTCGCCACGTAAGGGAACACGGCAGAATCATAATGATACATGCCCCTCTTGTCTTCTCCATTATAACAGAAAAGTCCTTGAATGTTTAGCTTCTGACATACTTCTGTAGCTCTCCATTCGAATGAATTTTCACTGTCCTCGTTTGCTATGTGGGCCTCACCGCTGTGAAAAAAGATCTTTTCCAAGTCCCTGGTGCGCCATAGAGCTGCTGTTTGAGAATAAAAATAAGGAAACAAGTTGCTTAGCACATATAAATCGTTATGATCTCTATAATTTGACTCATAAAATTCAATTCCCTTTGCAAAGCGCACAAAACTCAACTCTCTATCTTCGTCCAGTATCTTCTTATATTTTTTTATCAAATTCATTTTAGGAGCATCATATAGAATATAATCTTCGGAAATAAAAATACAATATTCCTCAGGTACCTCTTTGATGCATTCTAAGAATTGTGTCCTAAAAAGCTTCGTTTTGTCATAATGTACTGTAACTGATTTATTATCTGGCTCCCCTTCGTCTACAAAGACGTACCTCTTTAAAGATGGAAGATATTTCTCCAAGCTATCGAAAAACATCGGCCACACATCAGCATATTTTGAAAAGGTATTTATAACCAAGCAAAAATCTTTCATTCTATCCTCCTATCTTTAAACATTTCAAACTCCCTTAAGTCTCGATATGGTGGGTCTTCTGGGATATCTGGCACATGCTGCGGGTAATTCTGCATCAACATCAGGCCGCGAGCGGCTTGTTCTGGCGTCATATACGCGTTCCATCCGTTTGATATAATATCATCGTCGTGGTATTTTACTTCCGATCTGCCCTCATATCTCTGCCTCTTAAACC
>Ga0080013_1004192_pt1 | contig 14358 bp, 18 predicted proteins | sample ETNvirenome_6_85_FD_69236 | JGI IMG/M metagenome (GOLD analysis project Ga0080013, IMG submission 69236) | Marine viral communities from the Pacific Ocean - ETNP_6_85 (SPADES assembly) (version 2) | ecosystem: Environmental > Aquatic > Marine > Oceanic | place: Pacific Ocean | collected 2013-06-19
TGAGAGCATCTCAAAGGTGCTTGCCAACCTCACATCGTTCGAAGTGATGTTTGAGGAAGACGGCAACCGACTGAACATCAACATTAAACACCCCGCTTTCGATCCCCGCCCACTTGAAATGGCATCTGGTTCGGAGAAGACAATGGCAGCCATGGCTATCCGGCTTGCCTTGCTCTCCGTTTCCAGTTTGCCTACAAGTGACATAATGGTACTTGATGAACCGGGTACGGCTTTGGACGAAGAACATTTACAGTCCTTTACAGAATTACTGGACATGATAAAGGGATATTTTAAAACAGTTTTACTTATTTCGCACCTCGATTCACTGAAAGATGTAGTCGATATGACCATAGACATTTCCAGAGTTGATGGTTGCGCTTTCGTGAATCAATAACTATTTATTGTGTCTGGAGGGATAATTATGAAAATCACAAAAACACAACTCAAACAAATTATTAAAGAAGAACTTGCAGGAGTTCTTGCGGAAGATGATACTAAAATGAGGTCGAGCGCTTTGGGCGCCCTACAGAAATTTACCCCCGGTACGCCGCAAACAGGAGAGGAGTATCTGAGCAGGTCCGGATCCGGGGACGCTATCGAACAACTAGTTGACATTGCTAAAACCACCAGTGATATTGAATCCAGTCGAAATTGGATCAAGAAACTGGTTACCACCAAGAAGGGAACTTCAGCAAAAGTTGTTTATGATACGATTTTAAAGAGAACTGGCGACAAAAATAAGGCAAGGAAGGCTGCGAATTATGCAAAAGATTTGTATAAGAAAGGCACAGCTTCAGGTGCTGCCTACCCCCGGCAGGTTGTCGCCGCCGACGATCCAATGGCACTAAAACCGTAAGAAGAAAATGAAAATTACAAAACAACGACATAGGAGGAAAAATGTCTATGATAAAAGGAACAATCGATAGATTACTAGAGAAGGCAGTTTCACGCAAACTGCTCGTCTGGCTTACTGCCGCAGGCTTCACAGCTATGGGCACAGTTGACAGCGCAGACTTTGTAATCCTGAGCGCCATTTACATTGGTTCGCAAGGATTTATTGACGCAGTTATTAAATACAAGGCTGCTTAATGTTTGATTACGCTAATTTAGCGTCGAGCGCTCTTTCCTTTACTAAAAAGTATTGGAAAGAGTTGCTTATCTTTTTTTGTGTTCTCGCGCTCTTCGCTAAGATGAGGGGAGACTACTCGTCACTCGTCGCCACATTTGACTCGGCAACCAAAAGCCATCAAGAGCAAATGGATAAGGTGAAAGACATACACGAGCAAGAGTTGCTCGCGAGAGATGAATTAGTAAAGAGATACTCAGAAAGACTAATAGAATTGGAGTTGGAACACTCTGATGATAAAGTGGCGCTTCTAAAAGAATACACGAAAAGAAAAGAAGCTTATGTCGTTGCCTTCGGAGAGAACGGAGAAGGACTAAAGAAAGACATAGAAAACTATCTCGGAATAGAGTATGTTAAGCCTTAGAAGAATAGCAAAAGTATTGTTGTGTTTTGCTTTGTGCTTTTCACTACCCGCACAAGCAGCGCCACAATTCACGCTTCTTGGAGAGAACCAGCCAGCACCATTCAAAGGTGCCCTGTTCAACCCAGAAGCCATCGCAGAAGTCCTCGCCAAAAGCCAACTCGTCAAAGAAGAGTACGAGCTTAAGCTTGGCTATGAGCTTGAGAAGCAGGAGTTAGAACATACATTGGTAGTTGATACGCTCAACTTACACATCGCCTCTCTCAAAGAAGAGCATAAGGTTGTTGTCGATGCGAAAGACAAAGAGATAGACGACTTACACAAATTAATAAAGAACCACTCTCCAGCCACTAATGTTTGGTGGGCACTAGGAGGTACCGCCGTAGGCGTTGCAACAACCGCATTTATCGTTCATGTGGCAAAATGAAGAATAAAGATCCGAACTATGTAGTGAAGGTAGAAAAGGCCATCGCCAAGAAGTACGGCGAGGAAACTATCCAGAACCCAAGAGGCAACTGGGACGAAGAAAAAGAGAAAGAATATGAAGAACAGCTAAAGAAACTTGCTGAGAAAGAAAGAGATACAGAAGATCGAGACGAGAAAATAGAAGTAGATGGTATTTTAATGTCTAGAAAACTACTTAATAGAGAAACTACAAAAAGATCTTGTCCTGTCTGCGGAGCTTATTCTTTCAAAATACGCGACGATGTATTCATGAACAAATTTGATTGTTGTTACAAATGTTACATTCAATGGGTAAAGTGGCGAGAAGATCGCTGGGAAGCAGGCTGGAGACCAGAATAAATGGCAAAGACAAAAAAGCATACCGGAACAAAAAGTCAAATGGACAGTCATGCGCACGACATTTTAGAAGTCTTGCACAGCATAGATCGTCATCTTGCTTCGATGGTTTATCATCAAGATCCAAAAACTGGAGGATTTGCTCCTGCACTAGAAAAAGCTGTTGGAGAAACTTTTATGTCAACAACAAATGAAGCAAGGGCACATAATTTGCAAACAATAATCAGACAAGAGATCAGAAATGTCTTAGGAGAACAATTAAATGGCAACCATTTTAGAAATCGTTAGAGGAATTTCCCAAGTTATGGCGAACAGTCATGACGGCGCGCTGGATGACAATGATGAACCTGTTAAGGTCGGACTTAAGAGAGAAGAGGGGAATCCTATAAATGATTCTCGCATCATGGATGGTTTTCGAGTAAGCTTTCCGGGCGGCATGCTGTGTATCCATTATCATGCCGAAGTCAAGCTTAAAGATGTGCATGACAAAAACTTTGAGTCCGATACAGAGCAAATGATTAAAACAATCGCAAAATTTATCAAAAAGGAATACAAGAAGATTACCGGAAATTCTCTCTCTCTTAAGCCATCCGGCGAAATGGAAGCCCTTGTCCAAAACACATCTCGCGTCCGGACATGGGTTCAGGCCAAACAATATTATACTATTGGTGGCGTGAATGTTGACGCTGTTGATGACGAAAGTAAAGATAGCGTTGATGCAAAGTTTAAAGAATTCCTCGGCCTAGGCGGATGGGGAAAACAGGCAAAGAATGACAAAAGGAAAAAGCCAGCACAAGGTCAGCCGATTCATGTCGGCGGTGGAAAAATCATGTCCAGAAAGAATGTGCACAGCCCACTTAAGGCGGAGTAATGTCTTTTGGTCTTTCCAAGAAAGATATTGTCAAGGAAACCATTAAATGCGGCAAGGATCCTTCGTATTTTATAAATAACTACGCCAAGATCGCCCACCCAATGCATGGGCTAATACCGTTCAAGACATATTCGTATCAAGATGATCTTCTTGCTGAGTTCAATGATTATCGTTTTAATGTAATACTTAAAGCGCGGCAGCTTGGAATCTCAACTATTACCGCAGCTTACATCTGTTGGATGCTTTTGTTTTACCGAGATAAGAATGTTCTCGTCATCGCAACCAAGTTCCAGACAGCAGCAAACCTAGTCAAGAAAGTGAAGTCGATGATGCAGGGCTTACCCCCTTGGCTACGAATAGCTGATATTAAGATTGATAATCGGACATCTTTTGTCCTCACTAACGGCTCAGAAGTCAAGGCATCATCCACATCAGGCGATGCAGGCCGTTCCGAAGCACTTTCCCTCCTCGTAATCGATGAGGCCGCCCATGTTGAAGGCCTCGACGACCTGTGGACTGGCCTTTACCCTACACTATCTACTGGTGGTCGTTGTATTGCATTGTCAACACCAAATGGCATCGGCAATTGGTTTCACAAAATATATGTAGAGGCAGAACAAAATGTAAATGATTTCCACCCAATTAGTTTGCCTTGGGATGTACATCCGGAGCGAGACAAAGCGTGGTTTGAGAAAGAAACAAGAAATATGTCTCGCCGACAAATAGCTCAAGAGCTAGAGTGCAACTTTAATGCATCAGGCGAAACAGTCATCCACCCAGATGATCTCGAAAGGATGCTTAACGATGCCAAAGAGCCCACCTATAGAACTGGCTTTGATAGAAATTTGTGGATCTGGGAAAAACACTCTCCAGATTTTTCATATCTTTTGGCTGCCGATGTAGCAAGGGGAGATGCGTCAGACTTTTCTGTATTTCATGTTATAAAAATTGATACAATGGAGGTTGTGGCTGAATATAGAGGTAAGCCCAACTTGGAGCAATTTGCGCACATTGTTGATAACACTGGGAGAGAATATGGAAATTGTATGGCGGTTGTGGAAAATAATAGTCTTGGGATATCTATTTTAGAAAAGCTGCAAGATAGAGAGTATCCCAATCTTTATTATTCTATCAAAGGTTCGCATGAATATATTGAGCCGTTGATGGCGGAAAATGTTAGCAACTCTATTCCTGGATTTACAACATCTTCGAAGACAAAACCACTGATTATTGCGAAAATGGAGGAGTTCATACGCAATAAACTAATTACAATATATTCCTCTCGTACTATTGAGGAGTTTAAAACATTTATTTGGAACAACAACAGAGCAGAAGCAATGAGGTCATATCATGATGACCTGGTCATGGCGCTTGCAATAGGGTGCTGGGTTAGAGATACGGCATTGGAAGTTAATAAAAAAGATTTAGAATATAGTAAAGTTATGATAGACGCAATGAAAACCTCAAAATCGATAATGACAACAACAATTTCCGGCATGGAAGGACACAGAATAAGTCCGATAAGCCAAGAGGCGCTTGAGGCAAGAGAACAACAGAAAGAATTTTTATGGTTATTGAAGGGCTAATAAATGGCGAGTAATAGAAGAAATCCAAGAAATCCAAGATCGGAATTGTTTAAAAACTTAACTAAACTTTTCTCCGGTCCGATTGTAAATTATAGAACCCAAACGGGCCGTCGCCTGAGAAGGCATCAGCTAGACAAGTTTGGTAGCAAATTCAGATCCGCTAGCGGACAACAGTTTAAGAGAAGTAATTATCTGCCTTTTGGGAATTTGCAACCTCAAATAATGAACCAGCACAACCGTGCCGAACGGTATGTTGACTTTGATCAGATGGAATATACGCCAGAAATAGCTTCTGCGCTTGATATATATGCCGACGAGATGACAACACATTCAAAGATCCAGCCAATGTTGACCATTAAGTGTTCAAACGAAGAAATTAAAGCCGTACTGCACTCTCTTTATCATAATATCATGAATATACAACACAACCTTTTTGGTTGGTGTCGCTCTATGTGCAAATATGGAGATTTTTTCTTATATTTGGATGTCGATGAAAAATATGGAATTCGTACTGTCATTGGCTTGCCCATTCAAGAGGTTGAGAGGCTAGAGGGAGAGGACAAGTCGAACCCAGATTATGTCCAGTTCCAATGGAACTCTGCCGGCCTTACGCTAGAAAACTGGCAAATGGCCCACTTCAGAGTGTTGGGTAATGATAAGTATGTTCCATACGGAACATCGGTCCTTGAGCCGGCCAGACGCATCTGGCGCCAGCTTACTCTCCTTGAGGATGCCATGATGGCATACCGTATCGTCCGAGCGCCCGACCGCAGAGTCTTTAAAATCGATGTCGGCAGCATTCCAGCAGATGAAGTTGAACAATATATGCAAAAGGTCATGTCACAAATGAAGCGGAATCAGGTTGTTGACGAAAATACTGGCAGAGTCGACCTTCGCTATAACCCACTTTCTATTGAAGAAGATTATTTTATTCCAGTCAGGGGAACAACGGCATCAGAGGTTACTGCTCTTCCTGGCGGGTCATATACGGGCGACATTGAAGATGTTAAATACTTAAGAGATAAATTATTCTCAGCACTAAAAGTGCCCGCATCCTACCTTACAAACTCAGAAGGGGCAGAGGAAGACAAGACAACTCTTGCTCAAAAAGATGTTCGGTTTGCTCGCACCATCCAGAGGCTGCAACGAGCAATCGTTACAGAGCTTGAAAAGGTCGGCATCATTCACTTGCATTCCATGGGATTCAAGGGGGACGATCTTCTTTCTTTTGAATTGTCATTAACTAATCCTTCGAAGATCGCTGAGTTGCAAGAACTTGAGCATTGGTCTACTAAGTTTGATGTTGCTGCAAACGCAACCGAAGGTTTCTTTTCACGACGATGGATTGCAGAACATGTATTCGCAATGTCAGAGGATGATTTCTTGAGAAATCAGAGAGAGCTATTCTATGATCGCAAGTTTGATGCTACGCTCATGGCCACGGCTGAGGCGGAAGGCGAAATGGCCGCCGGCGGCGCTGGCGGTGGCCTTCCAGGTGGCATGCCGGAACCACCGACAGGAGGCGGAGGCCTAGAAGAACCTCCACCAGAAGAACCTCCACCAGAGGAAGAGCCAGGCCCAGAAGAGGGCGAGGGCGAACTTCTTACAACAACTCCTGAAACAGCTGCTGGAGAAGGCGGAGGTGAAGAAGAAGCTCCTCCTGGTCGTCGCGAAGATGGCTGGTATTCGCCGAGATCCAAGGGCAAAATGTATTTTCCAGTTAAGGTAGATAGCAGGAAGTTCGGCGGCCGCCGCAGAAATTATAACAGTATGGCATCTCCTGAACTGTCTTTTAGAACTATATATCCTGGATATAGTGGGGTTACTGGCCTTAGATCCTTATCAAAGGGGCTATTCGAGGACGAAGAACCTATTTATAGTAAAGCTGAACTATTAGAAGAAAGAAAACTTTTTATGTCTGAAAATGAGGTGAACCAATTGGTTGAAAGTATGGACAGAGCGGGGTCAGAAGATAATGAGACTTAGACACAATAAAAAAAGAAATACTGCTTTTTTGTATGAGACCTTGATAAAGGAGCTTACAAGGTCAATAATTCGCCAAGAGGCTTCTAAAAAAGCAAGAATCATCTCAATGATAAAAGAAAATTTCAGCCCAAAAACTATTCTTGGGCAGGAGCTTATATTATACAAGAATCTGAATGAGACTGAAGGCTTAGATGTATATACTGCTGAAAGGCTTATACAAGAGACTAGACGCGCCTATTCTGACTTTGATAAGAAACAAATATTTAATCATCAAACTGCGCTGATTAATGAAATCAACAAGACATTATCAAAATCTGTTTTTGCAAATTTTGTACCAAATTACAAGAACCTTGCAACTATAGCTCAAATTTTTAATGGAGAGCTTGCTGTCAAGGATAAGGTGCTTTTAGAGAGAAAGCTAGTTTCCTCGATATCATCTAAAGACACCAAAGAAGGCGATTCCAGAAATATGCCACACATTGATGGGCTGGTATATAAAAAGGTTATTGAAAATTTTAATAGCAAATATGATGATGGTTTGCTGACAGAACAGAAAACACTATTAAACCACTATTTGATGGCATTTAGCGATAATGGCTTATCTCTTAAGGTTTTCTTGAACGAAGAAATAGGTCGGCTGAATGAGTCATTGTCTGGGATGTTAAATTCTGAAGAGATCTCTAAGGACAACGACATGCACCAAAAGACCAGAATGGTATTAAAAAAGCTCTCAGAGATTAAGAATAAGAAAATAGATGCTAAGACAATTCACGATGTACTTAAGGTGCAAAGCCTTATATCTGAGGTTGATAAATAATGGCAGATATTCATGTCGACATAGAATCTAAAGCCCCAGAACAGGCACCGGACATGCCGCCCATGCCGCCCATGCCGCCTATGCCAGAGGCCCCAAAGAAGACAATTGTTTCAATAGATACTAAGGCAAGAAAAACCTTGGCCGGCGATATCATGATACCAGATCATGCTGATATTGATATAGTTTTAATGCTGAAAACGGGAAAGGTTGTTTCTTTTCCAAAAGAAGAATTAAATGACATTGTTTACGGCGCCCAGAATCGGCTTCTTAAACATTTATCAAAAAAAGGTTTAATTGCCCCAGATTCAATTCAGGGAGGTAATGTATACGGCTCCATGGAGGCTCAGATGCTCGCTAGCGAAAAATACAATACTGTAAATCTGGCAATTATTAATATTTCCAAGTGGATAGACGAGGAAAGGCCATATTTTGAGTTTGGCGATGAATATGAGGAAATGACAGCGGACAGATTCACAGAACCAGAAGACGAAGAATCAACCGAGCTTGGTGAAGTACCACACGACGACACAAAGGGTACCCTTCGGCCAGGCTATAACTACGGCCCTTATTGGCAGAACTATACTTATTAGAGGTTAGGTTGGAACTTTTATATTTTGTGCTCGCTGCTTATGGGATGACGCAACTATTATGCTACGGCTTCATCTTCAACAAGATCCGTCCCAAACATCACTTCTTCCATTGCCCCATGTGTGTGGGCTTTTGGGTAGGAGTTTTTTTGTGTGGAATAAACGGATGGACGGAACTATTTACATTTGAACACACTGTCGCTAACTATTTTATTCTGGGCTGTTTAAGTTCGGGAACATCTTATGTTTTCAACATGATATTCGGTGACTGTGGGTTCAACATTCAACTTTCAGGAGAAGAAAATGCGAAGAATTAACATTCCAGATGTTCGTCGTTGTTGTAAAGGCTCTTAGCTCGTGCGGGTTGCGCCCGCTTTTATTTTATGGAGAAATGAATATTGTCAAATAAAATGGTTTTAACTGAATACTACGCTCTCTGTGACGGAGGGGTCTGTCAAGATCTCTTAACCGAAACAGAGAAGCGAGACATGGCTGCTGGTAAGGCATACTACATGACTGGAGTTATGCAGAGGGCGAATGCCAAAAATGGCAATGGTCGTATATATCGCAAAGAAACTCTCCAGAGAGAGGTGGAAAGCTACCACAAACTCGTTAAAGAAAGACGAGCACTTGGAGAGCTTGACCATCCAGACGATTCAGTTATCAACCTTAAGAACGCATCTCACCTCGTCACCGATATCTGGTGGGACGGCGATGATGTAATGGGAAAAGTTTTGGTTCTCGGTACCCCTTCTGGCAAAGTTTTGCAGGAGCTTTGCAAGGCAGGAGTTAAGCTTGGCATCTCTTCTCGCGGACTGGGCTCCGTAAAAGACGAAAAAGGCAAGACCATGGTAGAGGACGATTTTCAGCTTATTTGTTTCGATTTTGTTTCAGAGCCATCAACCACCGGCGCCTTCATGATGAAAGAAGGAAGAGAGCCCAACATCTTTACAAAAGAAGATAAGATAAACCGTCTGTTGAACGATATTTTGAGGTAGAAATGAAAAAATCTGAATTGAAAAGCGCCATTAAGCCTTTAGTAAAAGAATGTATAAGCGAGATATTGTTAGAGGGAGGCATGCTGTCTAATATTGTATCAGAAGTTGCAAAAGGAATGTCGTCTGGCAATGTTATGACAGAACAGGCCTTGCCGGCAAGCTCTCCTTCTCGCGTTTCTGCTAGCGAAAAAATATCTCGCATGCGTCGCCAAGTTGAAGCAGACAGGGACATACAAGAAGGTAGAGAAAAGTTAATGCAAAGCTTGGGTTCAGATGCTTATGGTGGAGTTAACTTGTTCGAGGGGGTCCAGCCTGCCCCAGAGCAAAGAAATCCCGAATATTCGGCCGCCAATCCGCTCGGCAATGTAGAGCCCGGCGACCCAGGTGTCGATATAGCAGGAATTATGGCACTTGGGGGCGCAAATTGGAAAGCATTAATAAAATAACAAACTATTTAAGAGAAAGAGGACAATAAAATGGCAGAAAAAAATATGACCCAATATACCGTTGGCATTCATAATGTCGGTAGTTATCAGGCATCTGGTGTTCCATGGATTACTGGTTCCACCCTAGGCGCCAGCAGGGAGCATCGCGTAAGGTTTCCAACGGTTACAAAATCTGTGACAGTCATTAATTCAGATGCTAACGGCGCCGACTTATATGTTTATTTTGCATCAACTGGCTCCGGACGAGGGGATGGAGGCGCTCATGATCATGGATCCCCGGTGGGCGGAAAACACTATATAACTTTGACTGATACAAATAGCTCTATAACCATGAATATTCGCTGCAAGGATATGTTTATCCAGTCTGCCGCAGATGGCGGAGAATACCAGGTTTTTGCTGAGTTAACAACTATTACTAGGGACCGCATGTGGAATCTTAGTGGTTCTGGAATTAATGAATACTATAGGAATGTCCCAGACGGCGGCGGAATAGGCCACAACAGAAACGGATATAGTGATGATAGCGGCAATGGGTAAATAACAATTTAAACAAGAGGGAATAAATGGCCTATAAAAGAAATAACAAACGAAATTATCGTGGCTATGACGACAGAAGGGAAAAAAACAGAAAAACAGAAAAACAGACAGTCATCAGGAGCCGAAGACCTTCTCATGTAACTGTTGTTCCTAGGAAAAACGAAGACCCCAGTAGGACCATTAAAAGATTTCTTAAAAAATGCAAAAATGAGAAGATAGTTGAAAAGTTTAGGGAAAAAGCATTTTATGTTAAGCCCTCTGAGAAAAGAAGAAAAGAGCGAATAAGAAGAAAAAGAACAATTGAAAAGGCCAATTCAGCACAAGACTAATCCTTTGTGCTCTCTAAACTGGACTTTCCGTTTTGTCAGCACTATTTATTCGTGAAGAAAAATATTTTTATATTGAGGAACATCTAAGATATGCCATCATTACTAGAGCAAGCAATAATTGACGCAAACGAGCTAAGAGAAGCGGCTCTTAAAAATGCAGAATCATCCATACTGGAGAAGTATTCAACAGAAGTCAAGGGCGCAGTAAGTGCGTTGCTTGAGCAAGAAATGCCGATGCCAGAAGACGAAGAAGAGATGATGGGCATGCCTCCTGGAATGCCTCCTGGAATGCCTCCTGGAATGCAAGATGCAATGATGGGTGGGCCAATGCCTCCACCAGCAGCCCCAGAAGGGCCACTCGGCGCAGTTCCTCCGGGCGCCGGCGCAGGAATGGACCTTTGTCCTTGCCCAGACGACCCAGAAGAAGTTACAATGGAATTTAACATTGACGATCTCATGGCCACAGCCGGCCTCATGGAACCTGGCCAGCCAGCACCTCACGAAGAATTGATGGGAATGGGCATGCCAATGGGCCCAGGACAAGGCGGAATGCATATGCCTCCCGGAGGTGCACCACCAATGCCTCAAATGATGGCGGAAAGCATGTCAAGATTGGCCGACGAAATTAGTTTTGCCCCACTTCATGAAGAAGTCGAAATCGACGAGGACCTTCTTTTTGAATATGAAGATGAAGACGAAAACCTAGACGAAGAAATTGATCTCAGCGGCCTCACCGCTGATGGCATTAGGGATCTTGTCGGGGAAATGTTGACAGTTGATACTAAGAAGCAGCCATCCGGATGGTACGGCACACCAACTGAGGTTATGCAGTTTGAAGAAGACCTCGAAGAAGCAGGGGCCCAGAGCACCGAAGAAGAAAATGCAGGCGCAAAAACTTTTAGAACACAACTTGATGAATCTATTCAGACACTCGGAAAGAAAGATAAGCTTATCGGAAGAATGAAAGCAGAAAAGAAATCTCTCCTTGAGTCCAATAGAGAACTCAAAGACACATTTATGTTGATGAAAGAGCAGTTTGATCAAACTAATCTTTCCAACGCAAAATTACTCTACACGAATCGAACATTGATGAGTACCTCCCTGAATGAGCGACAAAAAAATAGAATTGTCGAGTCTATTCAAAATGCAGATACGATAGAGGAAGCGAAGGTCATATATGAGACCCTTCAAAGTGCAGTGGGTGGTTCCGTTAAGGATACCCCAAAATCGCTGAACGAAGCAATCACAAGACCTTCAAACCATGTGCCAAGGCGAAGAAACGCAAGATCAAAGCATGAAGGTGCTTTGAAGGATCGTTTTAAAGCGTTGGCAGGCATTAAATAACAAAAAATAGGAGGTATTTACAAATGTCAATTATACAAAAATTAACTGAAGGCATTGTTGGTCGTAATCTCCAGAAAGAAGGTTCTGCACTTTTAGAAAAGTGGGAAAGAACCGGACTTCTTGAGGGTCTTGAAGGAGATACTAACCGTAACGGTATGGCTCGTCTTCTCGAAAACCAAGCCAAGCAGCTTCTGAAAGAAGCCGCCGGCTCTTCAATGGCTGCTGGAGATGTGGAAGGCTTTGCGTCTGTCGCATTCCCGCTCGTTCGCCGTGTATTCGGTGGACTTCTTGCTAACGATCTTGTTAGCGTTCAACCAATGAGTCTCCCATCTGGGCTGATCTTCTTCTTGGATTTCACCTTTGGTGACACCCGCGGAGCAGGTGGTGCTATCGACGGAGCTTCTCTCTTCGGTGGCGGAATTGTCGGTCGTCAGATCACTGGTGGTGTCTCTCTTGATGATACTACATCAACAGCTGGCGATACCGTTGTCAAGCAGGAGCAGGGTTTCTACAACCTTAACAATGCATACTCTTCACCAACCGGTTCTTCAACCGTTACGGTGACGCTTGTTGCATCTGGTACTGCTGGGGAAAACATCACCGGCAAAGGCAATGGCAAAACTGGTGGCATGACTAGCGGCTACGGGGATCTGGGCAGGCTGACAAGCTTTGACCCTGATGTTTCTGGTACGCTCGTTGTTATCGGTCGTATTTCACAAACCGACTCAGGCTGGTCTCAGCTTGATACGGACAACCTGATGTCAATCCATCACACTGGAGCAAAGGGTACGCTGCTGCGTCGTTTGACCATCAAGGATCCTGTTACCGCAGGAAACTATTTGGTTGTTCAGGCCGCGACTGGTTCTGAAACCCTGGGTACCGCTGGGTCAAGCCTCATCGACGGCTTGCTTCAGGGCGCAACCGCTCTTGCAGTAGGTGCTGGCGGCTCTAAAAGCGTCACATTCCAGCATGCGATCAATGATAATTTTGTCCAAGCTCAGGCTCAAGGTGCTCTTAAGGGTGCTGCGACTTGGGGACTTGAAGACAATGTTGCCATTCCTGAGATCGACATCAAGGTCGACAGTATTGCTGTCACCGCGATGACCAAGAAGCTGAAAGCTAAGTGGACCCCTGAACTCGGTCAGGATCTGAATGCTTATCACAACCTCGACGCAGAGGTTGAGTTGACAAGTATTCTTTCAGAGCAGATCGCTCTGGAGATCGACCGTGAGATCGTTCAAGATCTTGTCAAGGGCGCTACTGGTGGAACACTGTATTGGGCCCGTAGCCCAGGTCAGTTCCTGAACCGTGAAACCGGTGTTGAGGTTGGTGCATCTTCTGCATCTCCTGACTTCACCGGTACTGTCAGCGAGTGGTACGAAACTCTGCTTGAGACTATCAATGATGTCTCGGCCAGAATCCATCGTAAGACTCTGCGAGGTGGTGCAAACTTCCTCGTGACTTCACCTGAAGTTGCTTCCATTATGGAAATGACTTCTGGCTTCCGCGCTTCCATTGCCGTTGATGACGACAAGGGATCTGCTGGCGCCGTGAAGGTTGGCAATGTGTCGAAGAAGTGGGATGTTTATATCGATCCTTACTTCCCGCGTAACCTGATCCTAGTTGGTCGTAAGGGTGGATCTTTCCTCGAAAGTGGATATGTCTACGCTCCTTATGTGCCTCTACAAGTCACTCCTACCATCTTTGGTACAGAAGACTTCGTGCCTCGCAAGGGTGTGATGACTCGGTACGCCAAGAAGATGGTGCGACCTGATATGTATGGACTCGTTATCGTCCGTGGTCTACTCGGTGAGTCTGGCGCTAGCTAATAGCTAACCCGTCTTACTAAAAGACAAGCCCTGCTTTCTGCAAAGAAAGTGGGGCTTTTTATTCTTTTTAAAATCTAGCAGACTATTTACAAGAGAAGACAGGGCGAAAGGCCCTTGAAACATTTATAGATAATAGGAGATTATTAATATGTCGAAATTAGGAAGATATTCTGCGGATAGAAAGAAGGTGGCTACACTAACCAATGCAGTAACCACGACCGGTACAGTTTCTCAATGCGGTACAGTTTTTATTGCGACAGGTGCTAGTGGTACCACGGTATATGTACTACCTGCAATTGCCGCTGCTGGAAAAGGTTGGTGGTGCAAGGTTTTTAAAAGCGCTGCCGCTGGTGGCGGCGGCACAATCGGCGTCAACGGTCACGCTGATGATGGCGCCAACTGCATGGTGGGCATGGAGTCCTCGATAACGCCCGTCGCGCTTGCTGGAGACGATGCCTTGCTCGCTGACGGTACAGATCCTGGAGCATCTATCGAGGTTATTTGTGATGGATCCCAGTGGCTTATCCACATCGTTGCTTCAACAGCAGCAGACGCCTCAGTTGGTTAATAGTTAACTTCGCCTTACAATCGAATCAAACCCCCATCCAGTCGATTGGATGGGGGTTTTGTCTTTTATAGAACTATTTATTACAAACCACTGGAGGTATTGTGGGAAAAAGAAGAAAGCGTTTAACAATGGTCAAGTATGCCAAGAAGTACGCAAAGATGAGAGAGGCCGT
>Ga0080013_1004193_pt1 | contig 14355 bp, 7 predicted proteins | sample ETNvirenome_6_85_FD_69236 | JGI IMG/M metagenome (GOLD analysis project Ga0080013, IMG submission 69236) | Marine viral communities from the Pacific Ocean - ETNP_6_85 (SPADES assembly) (version 2) | ecosystem: Environmental > Aquatic > Marine > Oceanic | place: Pacific Ocean | collected 2013-06-19
ATTGGTTTATTCATAAAGTTAAAAAGACCCAAAAACGCAATCGAACCGAAGTGTTTATGGAAGACATGCTTAATCAACTAGAAGAAGATTTGGTGTCTGGTGAGCCCACTTATTTTGAAAAGCGCGCCGAAATGGAGTTTTGGGGTTCACTGCATCATGAGATTGATACATGGAACTCTTTTATGCTAAAGGAAAACGAGAAAAAGGTTTTAATGGCGGTGAGGATTTTGTTTGATTCTGCCGACACAATTGAAATTTTCAATAAAAAAGCTATTTACTTATATCTACGGGAGATCACGGGTCTTAATACAAAACAAGTTGTTAATAATTTGAATAAGTTACGAAAAAGATACCGGACATTTAAAGAGAAATGGGAAAGCGGCGCAATCTAAATTTAGATGATTATATAGAAGAAACCACGACCAACATTCGTGAAGACCGCGCTATGGCAAAATCGTTGCTAATGGATGCCGTTAACGACATGAAAATGTCCGATGCAGCTCGAAAAGAGCTTGGCTCGATCGCTGCAAAGTATGTCGAAAATCTTCAACGCTCCAACGAGCAAATGGTAAAACTAGCGGCTCTCTTGCAAAAGCAAAAGATGCAACATGTGGGTTTGACAGCCGACGATAAAGAGCAGTTGTATGACCTTCTTAAAGAGGAAGAATAAATGACTGCCAAAATACCCGCAAAAGAATTTGCTAAGTTTCATGCTTCTGAATTAGGAGCCAACCAGCTACCTCCGCGTTCGCTGGACACTCGTACTATGTCGAGCATGGATGCACTCCGCCAGATGGCCCATGATCATTGGAATCAACCCACTTTGGGCCCAACCGCGCAGGGATATGTGGTAGAGATTCTTGGAACCCCCAGTAATGATGAACCACTGAAACAAGCGTATCTTACTGGACAGGGCCGCGATCGCCTGTTGACTTGTATGATTGTCGGGTCAGATCACGGCCGCACCGATCCTTATTTTCGTACTTATGGAAAAACTACGCGGGACCTGTCCATTTTTAGGGCAAGTTATGTTTCTGTTATTTATGATCCTGTGGAAAACCCGGTACAAGTGGGGGAAACGGTTGAGTTCGAATATCTAGGATCAACAGGAGTAGATGCGCAGTTTCGGATTGCTTCATTCCGGCGCATAGACAAATCTAAAGGGATTGTAATTTTACCTGAGGTCTGCGACGATAACAAAATGACCGCCCCCACTAAATTTAACAACTCCCAGAACTTAAGATCAACCCGTCAAAATTCCGCGGCCCGAGAGACCGTAGGTAAGCGCTTGAAAGATCTTAAACTAACGCTTCCTGATTATGGCATTTCGAACTGGACATATCCTCTTGACTCCTCCCTTCGCGTGGCCTCTTCCTATGGCCCACGCGTACACCCTATTAGTGGCCAGATTGGAAAAAAACATGGCGGCGTAGACTTGGGGAGCAGGTCCACATGGGGCACTCCCGTCTATGCAGTGGCCGATGGAGTGGTAACCTACGTGAGGGCAGGGATAAGCTCCGCCGCCGGCCATTATGTGGAAATATACCACGGCAACGATCCCAACTCTGGCCGCGGCGTGTATTCCCGGTATCTTCACCTTACATCGCAGGGAAGCTCTAATGCAGCGGATGATAAGATGTTCACCTCGATCGGCTTCGGGCTGGGGGCGTATGAAGTGATACAAGGAGAGAGGGTCTCAAAGGGCCATCGAATAGGCCGCATGGGTAACACGGGCGGATCAACTGGCGCCCATCTGCATTTTGTGATATATCTCAGCAGTTTAGTGGGCCAACTCGGCCGCGCCGTTCACAAAACCGGCACTACAGTTAATCCTATCTTGCCGGCCGATGCGCCAGCAACTCGACAAGACGTCTCTCAAATGATGCAGGGTAATCCGCCACTTACTCCACAAACTGGCCGCACCGGCAAGCCCAGCAGCTGCGGGTCGGGTTAAAAGGAATAAAGGAAGGATATAATTTTAGATGGTCAACCTTAAATATGTTAAGCCCCAACCGGCAAAAACACTTTTTGATAAGAATCGAATTGGAGCCCGCCTATCGGCCCTTTATGAACAATCGGGAATTTCTAATTTTATTGGCCAATCTGGTTTAGGAGGAAAGCCTACCTTAGCCCCCAACCCTCCTCGTAATCTGGCTCCCGGATCCCGCGGCCTGACGGGCCCCATGAATGCTGGCGTCTACGTTTGTGGTGACCGGTCCGGTGGAATTACAGATGGTTATGCCGGCCGCGGGATCCCCGCAGGCGCCTGTGACATAGTAGCGGGCCAAATGGGGGCCTATGCGAGGACGCACGATGATGAAGGCAATCCAATATTGGCCAACCCCAACTTTGTTGTGGATGCCTCAAGATGCTACCTCTCGCAACAGTCTGACATCGACGAGTATCTTACACCGGGAGGCCTCCCAGCTGGGAAGGTAGGAAACATCAAAGGGCAATCGGCTGCAGCCATGAAGGCCGATGCCGTTCGTGTTGTCTCCCGTGATGGAGGCGTTAAGGTTGTGTCCGATGTGGATAATCGGAATGCGCAGGGGGATAAGATGGTTACGATAGCTGGAATCGATTTCATAGTGGGGGATGATACGGATATGCAACCGATGGTGCTGGGAAAGAATTTGGTTGACTGCCTCCTGAGCATGTCGAAACAGACAGAAGAAAACCGAGATCTTCAATCTAGTTTTGTAAAGCGCCAATCGTCGCTCAATACGTCCATTCAAAATCATAACCATAATTCGCCATTCTGGGGCCAGACAGTCCCGCTAGCTTTAAATTTATTGTTTCCGAGTTTTAAAGCCAAGTTCCAAATCGCACAAGAAGTGGAAGGAGGGGCCTTGATGGCAGAGCAAAATGCCGAGACGGATCGAAGTAATTATTTTAGTCCGACGCACGAGAAATACATCCTCAGCTCCAATATCAATCTAACTTAATATGCCAAATGCAATGCAGCCTGACGCTTATTGGCAGGCTAAAAAAATTAATAAGCCCTATGAGTTCTCATTTAGTAGCGACATTTATATAAATGTATATGCCGAGACATATACCGGTACTACCATTACCCCCTCTCTTTTAACCACGACCGCCGCAACACAGCTTATTTATAGTTATTATGGTCGCCATTATCACGCGTCAGCCCCTGCTGCTGCACCGGTTGATCAATTTATGCCTCGCGCTGGCACTACTCCTATTATACGTTATAAAATCGGTCGAGCCGTACTCGACGCGCAACCCGATGCCACTGGTGCACCGCCCATGGCGGCAGGCGGCGGCCTAGGCCCTTCAATCGAACTGCGCAGAAGTCAAATTGATAAATTTATCCAACATCTCCGAACCTCATTTCCAGTTTATCAGCAACAATTAAAATTTTATAAAGGCTCGATTAGTCCCTCTTTAAATTTTTTGGAACTTCTTCATCAAGTTGAGTTATTTTTTGAAAATTTAAAAAATTTTGTTGCCTTTAACGGAGCCCAGTGGGAAGACCATCCTCTATATGAACTTCGCTATGGGAGCCCGTATGCAGTTCCCTATATGGTGCCGCCAGCGCCGGCCCCTCCTCCTTATAACTATATTCCGAACCCTCGGTCCCCACGTTCAGGAATTCATTACATTATGCACGTTCACGCTGCTACATATAAAGAGAGCGGGGGCCCCACCCCCTACGGCCCTCCAGTTGAGTTCCCCGCAGGAATAAATTTTCATTTTGTTCAAAACCCAGCCGCCAGTGGTGTTTCCCTTCAAAATCTTCTTATTAATTTTTCATCGATTTTAAGCGAGAAACGCACACAGATTAATTGGATGCAGTTTGTCCACAATTATCTTCCTAATATTACGGTGAATCCTCACGGGAAGCCGAGTACTCCGAAGGTTTGGGAAACTTTAAGTAAACGCCAAACTGATACTGATTTAGGCCAGCTCGGAGCTACGGAGGCCGAAGCCGCCCAAGATACAACAACGATTAATGATCCTCGAACCGCCGAGAGAGCATTTTTAGAAGCAAATCAAGAGATAGCCGAAAAAGAAACTTCATTACAGATGAAGTTGGATCAATTTGTAAATAAAATTCAAAATGTCGCCGATGAAGCTGACGCTGTAATGGCAATTTTAGATAAATATAACGTAACAGCCCTTATGGAGGCCGCCTTAGAGTGCTTACTTTTTCATACGCCCGGATACGCGGGAACGATGCCAGATTTTGTACCAGGCATTGATCCTTTTATGCCGCGGCCACCCCGCATAAGGGTGCGCTTCCCGCGCATCCCCACCCGTTTGGCTATTCCAAGTATTAACAAACAGATGCGCTTGCAACTGAGAGAGGGGTTACGACAAGCTGCTTTGAGTTCCGTAATGAGCATAATGGGTACTTTGGCGGATTTGATTAAGGAGCTTTGCTTAAATAATGCGGATGTGGGCGATGATACGTCGGAGCCGTTACCTGATGTCGTACGCAATTTCTTAGATCCCCTTGCGTTAGATAGCTCGCTTACGGGAGACCCACTAGCCGAGTGTTATGCAGATGCGGGGCTAGAAGGGGAAGAGGACTTATTGTATCAGTTCTTTTCTGAACTATCGCCTCTCATTACAGCTAGAGAAATGTGTGATTTGTTGAACGGCTCCCCATCCAACGATGTTAAACAGATAGTGGACAATCTTTTAGACAAGACTGAATTTTCAGCTCTACGTGTCCGTTTAAGCGATGTGGACTCTGCCCTTCAGCTTTTTGAGTGTATTGGTCGCCTCGTCGACCCTGCCTTTTGTCAAAATGTTTATAATGCAGCATGCATTCCGCTGCCGGCAGCAGATCCTTGTTTGGTGAATGAGCTCCCTGCATGGGTGGATTTGATAGAATTATTAGAAAATATTGATGAACTGATCCATGCCCCCGATATGAGTTGTGGAGGACCACTGGTTCCATCGCCGGCCGCTCAGCCCCCCTTCATTCATACAGTAACGGATGTGATAGATGCAGTGGTAAGTGCCGCCCAGCAAAGCTTTTTAAGTGATCTGGGGGGTTTTAAGCAAAATTTATTGGTCATCGATCCGAATAATCCTGTTAATCAAAGTACACAGGAATTGTTGGCGTCCCTACAGGAAGCAATGCCATCGCCTAACGATCCCCCCGGTCCCCCCGCCGCGGTAACTGATTTCTTTACGGGGCTAATTCCCACAAATCTGCAAACTGAATTTGCTGAATTTCAGACGATTGCGAACCAGCTGACCGACCTTGACACTACAGATCCTATGGCTAATATAGCTAATTTACAGTCTCGATTAACTTATGAGGTGGCCCCCCGTACTCAAGCTCTTTATTATACTTTCGAAACCGATCTCGAAAGCAGTCCCATTTTTCAATTGTCTCCAGGCGCAGCACTACCCGATCCGAGTATTTACACGGCCATCCATTCCGCCCAGCGCTGGGCTTTCGAGAGTCAGATTCCCATTTCTTCGGATTCCTCGGCTACGGGTATGGGTGAACGCACTGTTTTTAGTATTTCTGGACGCCCTACGACATCTGCCGGCGCGCCTGCAGCCACAGGTCCCGACTACGCTGATAAAATAATGATATATCATGGCAGCATTGCGGACCATTTTGCCGCCGCCACCAATAATATGACCACACTGGACCCCACAACCGTAGATCTGAGAAGGAATGAGGCCGTTCTCTTCAAGGGTGACCTTTTTTCTCTCTATAACACTTTACCGCTCTCGACCGCTGCAGCCCAAGCGCCTATGGCCACCTTATGTGAGAAAAAACTCTATCCTTTTGCTTATTTTTCCTTATTTAATGCGGCTGCCTATAGAACTGCTACATCTCCTCTTTTTACGTTAGAGGGGATGAATAACTTGAATCTATTTCCTAAGTTTTGTGCTGGCGGAGGTCAAATTGCTGGTGCTGATTTGTTAGACGTAGACAGCATTAAGCAGAACGCTCTGAATGAGTTTTTGCAGGCTGCTTGCGCTGAACAAGCTTCTGATCTAGGCCCTGTCCGCGAAGCAGCACTGCTCGGGGTTGTAAGCCTTTATTTCCAAGTTTTGGTGGTGGATCTCATACTCAAAAATATTTTTATCACCGCGCGGTACGGAACCGAATTCTTAAGCAGCACAACACTTTTGAACGAGTTGCTCTATCAGATAACCATCAAAATTATTGGATCCTTTAACTTTCAGTTTTTTGCTAATCTCGGGCTGCCAAAAATTGTAAAAAAATCGGCAGCGTTATTGGTACGCAAGATGATAGTACGCGTGGGCACCACTTTCTCTTATCCCCTCAGTGGCCAGCCTGCCACTTTAATGGGCGTAGTGGCAACCGTGAATGAAAACACGAGCTTGGAAGATACCGACTTACAATCAGTTGCGATACAGTATATGTTGGAAGAACGTCTCGTTGGTTCTGCAGATCAAATTCGAGAAGTGTTTAACATTCGTGGCGATAATGTGATCGAGACGTTTTTGTATGAGGGCATCTTAGATGTTGATATGTGGAATCCCGAAAGTTATGTTGCAGGACCAAACGGATCCGGCGATCATGCAATTCCGAGTCCATGGATCGTTCAACAGCATGGCTATGCGACTGCTACGCCCTCCTCGACAACAACTGTTTATTCTATTAATAATCTTTATCCACCCACCGCCCCACCGGCCCTTATGTATTATGTTGGCCTTGATTATATCCATGAGGGAGATCTGCTATGGTCGGCATTAGAAGCTGACCTCACTTCAGCCACCAGCACCCACGAAACTATCTACCAACAAGCACTCAACGAGGTCGAGTCTTTCTTGGATTACGGTGCATTAGTAAAGGAAAGATATGTTGAGGTGGAATATTCAGCGACAGCCATGGCCGCGGCCTTATCGGGTGGAGTTTTTTCCTTTACAACTCCCGAGGTAATAGCCTCTTTACAAGCTATTTCGGACTATTTTAATTTCGGCAACCAGCCGGCCTGGGGAAGTACATATCTTATTCCCTTTCCTGATTTTATAGAGTTGTTTGCTCCTATTGCTGAACTCTATGCATTGGTCGAATCTCTTCCCGATGGAGTGGGAGATCTCCCTATTCCATTTTTCTTGGCCGGATCATATCCTGAACGCCAGGGCGGTTGTTCGGGGGGCACCAATGGTGCCATGAAAAACTCTAATATTTTGGGCGCCTCACATATTGAGTTGGGAGATAGCACTTGGGATGATTCGAGTAAAACAACTTTAAGTGATTATGCACTGATACGTTATTGGATGCATACAGTAGCACAGGCTTTACCAGGAGCCCCCGACGGTCAAACCGAAGTGGTGCCTGGTCCCAACGGTATCGGCAACAATACCGGCCGTCGAGCACAGATAGTGGAATGGGCACCGGGCCCAGTTTACACGTCTCCCCTTAAAGCTATCCCCTTTTCATACGATTTAGTATCAACATCAGACCTTCAGTATATGGATGGAGGCAATCAAGGCCTAGAGGTAATCCCAGCAATGAGGTGTGATCGCATTAAAACTTGGATTTATGATGGTCATGTCGGCTCCGGCTTTGGCGCTAGCGACCCGCCTCACTGGGAGACTCAAAATGTCGCCGCTAGTATCGATAGCGAGAATGAAAATCGTTATGTTTATAATGATCATGTGTTACATGGATCAAATATAGTGCCCGACGGATCTTTGGTATGGTCCTCCGATGTCCGACTCGGCGATTTCGGCGGCGACGGTGTGTCGGATACGGCCATGCCCACTGGGGGCGCGACGAGCTGGACAAAGCTAGAATCAAAGAATTTTGTGATCGAAAGTGTCGCGTTCAGACGTTGCTGGAAAAATCATCACGCGGATTACAGCCTCCCCCACTTCACAGCTGGTACACTGAGTAGTTTGCTTTTTCCCTCACCCGGATATCCCCTACACTCGGCAGCTTTTAATATTTTAGACATGGCCTGGGAGAACACCTATCCCACACCAGTTCAATTCTTTTTAGCCATTAGGGATAAGCGCTTTACCAGCGACTCGGGTGATGGCATCTCCGCCGGGGGGCGACGATCGTTTTTAGATTTTTACGGCGATGACCCAGCCCTCGAGCCCGAAAACCGTGACAATTATCAATTGATGGTGGACCTTATGGAAACATATCCCACCGAGACCGAACTCATAACAGCCCTCGACGCGATGTCAGCTGAGGGGGTTACTACTTTGGTTAATTCTATTTTCCCCTCCGTGAAGATGGCTAATAGGATAGCCTATGTAACGCCTTCTTACGAACATGGCATAGGTGTTCCTAGCGATCACAAGAGTCAGGATGAAATTATTTATACGATGTTAGCTGATAACGAACCGTATGTTCAAATGTACAAAAGCTTTTATGGTGTACACACCAACGGCACCAAACTCTCAGCACACTTTGCTACTGATTATAATAGTACCTTTGAGGTGAGCCATCTACTATTCGGCGCCGACAGCCTTTTCCTGCCATTTCTTGAGACAGCTGCCCTCGCTGGAGTGGGGTACTCCGGAGGGTTTAGTCGCTTTATAGAGCACCTTTATCAAACTGAGGCGCTCCCTGCATTAATCCCCGCTCTTGCATCCCAGTCAGCCGTGCAGACTCTGTTTGGTGATGCTGAGACGATTGACGTCCAACGAATAATACAGTATCTATATTTGGTAGGAGAACTGCGAACTTATTATGATCTTTTTAGTACCATCGATATATTTGAAGATACAAAGTATATTTTGTTGTTGGCGATGCAAGCTGCATTTGCGGACGACGACTATGCCGCTACTACCAATTGCGATGTAACAGCAGTTCAGAATATGGCGATGAATGGTGCCCTTGACGCCATGGGCCCGTTCGCAGGTTTGGGAAGGTCTTTCCTCAATAAGATGTTGAAAGAAACACCCAAGCACATTCTCAAGGGGGTGGTTGAAATGACAGAGCCGCACGTGATGTTGGCCAAACTCATACGGGAGACCTCAAAGGGAGGATTTCAGCAGCTGCAACAAATTTTGGATGCAGGCAACTCCGCGTCCGGCCTAGCAGGAGCCTTGATGAATACGCCCCAGCTCCAACTTCCATGTCCCGATGAGTTTGATCCTACAGCCGCCGCCGATTTACCATCAGGCCCGGCTTCCCCGAGTAATCTCAACATTGATGACATTATCCAAGAAATCAACAATCATATTGATTTGAATTACCCCGATGATCCGACTTTCCCCGCTAGGTTAAAACCCCGCGTCAGCAAAGAAGACGGGATTGATTTAGAAGGGAGTCTCCCTTATACCTTCTTCGTGCCTCCTCTTACGCCTTTCGGGATAATTTATCTACTTTTGCAACTCAGTCAGTTCCCGATCAACCAAGTTCAAACCAGCGATGATCCTGCTGATTGCGACTGAGAGCGAATAAGATATTTTTTTGTACTAATTATAATTAATAAGAGGCATGTACATGATTGGCTTTTCTCCCAAATATCCGTTACGATTTGACACCGAACTAGGTGCCTATCAGGCAACGAAGACACTTAAAGAGGTAGCAAAGCAGAATTTTATTAATTTAATGTTGACAGCACAAGGCGAGCGTATAATGGATAACCAGTTTGGAGTAGGCTTGAGGAGGTATTTATTTGAACCAAATACCCGACTTCTTCATACTCAAATTGCTTCGAAGATTCGGCAACAGACTGCACTTTATTTACCTTTTATTGAAATTCGTGCAGTTAAATTTAATACACACGGTTTGAGTAAGGATTACACGGATCAAATATTAGATATCTCAGTGGAGTTTGCTATACCTAGTTTGGCATCCGCTGATAGTTTAACCATTGGCGCCAACAATGCACTATAAAAAATGGGGATATTAAAGAATGGCAAACGATAGAGCGAGCAACAGCACAAAAAAACTTAAGATAATAAATTATAGTGGACGTGATTTTGAATCTATACGTTCTAATCTATTAGATTATGTAAAACGGTATTATCCTGATACTTATAAAGATTTTAATACTGCGGGCTTCGGCTCTTTGGTATTGGACACGGTTTCATATGTGGGAGATGTTCTTTCCTATTATTTAGATTACCAAGTAAATGAAAACTTTTTAGATACTGCTAGTGAATATGATAATGTAGTTAAAATAGCCCGTCAGCTAGGTTATAAGTATGCGACAGACTTTTCTTCTGTTGGAGAGGCTCAGTTCTACATTTCCGTCCCAGCTGACACGACCGGTGCCCCCGACGAACGTTACTTGCCTGTGCTGCGCTCGAACTCGACTTTTAGTGCCAATGGAGGGCAGCAATTCACATTGGTCGATGACGTAGATTTTTCTCACCCCGATAATCAGATTGTTTCCAATACTCAAGATCCAACAACTGGGGCTACATTGAAGTTCGCAGTAAAGGCCTCCGGCCGCGTGATTTCTGGACGAATCGTAAGACAAACAATCGTGGTGGGGGAATTTGCTAAGTTTCGTAAGATTCCATTGATTGACGCAGCCCCTACGGATATTATTAGTGTTTATGATTCCCAAGGTAATCGGTATTATGAAGTCGATCACTTAGCCCAAGAGATTGTTTTTAAAGCCATACGCAATATGAATGCAGATCGTACCACCGTCCCAGCCATTTTGAAGGCCATTCCGGTAACGCGTCGGTTTGTATTAGAGCGGACACGAGATAGTTCCTACCTGCAGTTCGGTTATGGTTCCGAGGATCAACTGTCTAATGCAGCGGTGGTAGACCCTAGTAATATCGTGTTGAAGCTTCATGGTCGCGATTATACCACCCAACAGGATTTTGATCCCACTAATTTAACTGAGACAGACAAATTTGGCGTGGGGCCCTCTAACACCACTCTTACTATTGTATATCGCGTTAACGATGCGGCGGATGTAAATATAGCGGCAAAGACTCTTACCGCAGTAGGCACGCCACTTCTTAAATATACAGATGTGCAAAGTCTAAATCGAGTAACAGCAAACTCAGTCACCGATTCTTTGGAAGTAAGTAATGAAAATCCTATCACGGGAGATATTGGGCTACCTTCCCCGGCAGAAATAAAACAGAGAGTGTTCAGCTATTATGCCGCTCAAAATCGTGCGGTCACCATAGAAGATTATAGGGCTATTTCGTATGGCATGCCACCCAAGTTTGGGGCTATTAAGAAATGTTCAATTGAGCGAGATTTTGATGCGTTGCGCCGTAATCTTAATATGTATGTTATTTCCACAGATAAAAATGGCCATCTCATTCCCACGAGCCACACAGTCAAAACTAATTTAAAAACATGGCTGAATAATTATAAAATGATTAATGATACTTTGGACATTCTTCCTGCACAGGTAGTAAATTTTGGTATTAAGTTTAGCATTGTGGCTGATTTCGAAGAAAATCGATTTAATGCATTGAATCTGGCGATGCAACGTCTTCAAAATTTTTATAATAGCACTGTGTTCGATATTAATGAATCTATGTATATTGTTGACATTTATAAAGAATTACATAAAGCTCCTGGAGTTGTTGATGTTTTGGATGTGCAGTTGATCCCCAAAGTGGGAGGAAAGTATTCCGATGTGTCATATCCCTTTGGCGCCAATTTATCCAATGACGGCCGCTATTTGAACGCGCGCATCAATACTGTTTTTGAACTGAAGTACCCATTCAGTGATATACAAGGAACGGTAACCTAATGGCTATTAAACGTTACGCCGCCGATCAAGATACCATTATTACCAATGGTTACGACTACACCCTTAGCACACGGGGAACTGGCTCGAATATGGGATACGCAGATTCGCTTGAGGTTTATTCTATCTATGGTCAAACTTCTGCTTCGACGGAAGGTCGAAGCTCAGAACTGGCTCGAACTTTGGTTCGGTTTCCAGTAACCGATATGATTACGGATCGAACCAATGGAGCGATCGCTGCGTCGGGCTCGATGTCGTGGTATTTGCGTCTTTATAATGTTGAAACGGCCTACACGTTACCTCAGGATTTTATTTTAACAGTGCGTGCCCTTACAAAAGATTGGTCCGAGGGAACTGGTCTGGATATGGATGAATATACGGATTTAGGAAACGCAAATTGGATGAATGCCAGCAACTCTACTGCGTGGGACAATGTAGGTGGGGATTTCCATCGCCATCCGACTTTTACTGTTTCTTTTCCTCGTGGATATGAGGATTTAGAGGTAGATGTCACGCCTTTAGTAGAGGAGTGGATTGCTTCAACAAAGAACAATCACGGAGTGTGTATACGATTGACGGGGAGTCAGGAGGCCTATTATTCTGGTTCCGCCGGCTCCACTGGTTCATATGGGGGCCCCGTACACAATCTTACTGGATCCGAAGACACCTATTATACCAAGAGGTTTTCTTCACGGTCATCTCAATATTTTTTCAAGCGTCCTGTGATCGAGGCTCGTTGGGATTCATCTAAGCGTGATGATAGAGAATACTTTTATTACTCTAGCTCTTTTGCTCCTGAGGAAGATAATCTTAATACGCTTTATTTGTATAACTACGTCCGTGGCCGCCTTGTGGACCTACCCGGAGTTGGGAGCGGGGTTCTTAATGTATCGATGTATTCCAGTTCTAATTCAGCACCAACAGGCTCTCAAATCAACTTGGCTGCGGGCGGAGACGTCGTCGCGGCCCTAGATATCAATGCTACCGCGAGTTACGTGAGTACAGGCATTTACTCCTGCTCACTAGCTCTGACAGCAGCTAGCACTCGCTTATTAGCCGTTCATGATGTATGGCACTCCGGAGGAGTTCAATTTTCTACCGGGTCAATCTATCCTGAATTGATGCCCTCTTACCAAAGTGCTCCTACATTTAATCGAGTTACTAGTTTAACAAACTTAAGAAAACAATATTCGCGCAAAGAAACGGCCCGATTCCGTTTCTTTGTAAGAGATAGAAGTTGGAATCCTACACTTTATACCGTTTCAACGGCCAACAATCCTACGGAAATCATTCCTAGTGCTTCATACTCTATTGTGCGCTCAACGGATAATCTCCTCGCAGTAGCATATGGCACCGGCTCCGATTTAAGTACTCTTATGTCTTACGACGAAAAAGGCAATTATTTTGATTTAGACATAGGAATGCTAGAGGCCGGATATGCCTATAAGATTAAATTAGCATACTATAATGATTCTATTGCTGATTGGGTTGAACAGCCTGTTGAATTTAAATTTAGAGTGGAAGAATAATTATAACGTATGACTCTCAAAGGATTATTTGATTCTGTTGGCGTTACAAAAACGCTAGCCGATAAAACGCCTGCAGAAATCGCAGAGGCTGTAGAATCGGTTCGTTATCACGAAGCCGAGATTATATCCGAGAAACGCTTCATTCCCGCTGTTGATTTTTCCAAGCCGGAAAATTTTGCCAAGTATGGATCCGCCGAGGAATATTACCGCGATGCATGGACTTATATCCAAGATTCTTATCCCTATGATGGCTCGTTGGCCGAAAAATTAGAATGGGAAAACAGCGCATCTTATATTGATCTCTACGTTTTTGATAAACTATACCCACGACGGACCGGATATGCCCAAATCTCAGCCAAGGGGTGGGGCCCGCGCACGGAGGCGATCTCTAGTGATGGCTATGGATTGCCCGACGATTTAGAATACATCTATATTTATGGCGGGCCCAATACGGGGTCTGTATCTCCTCAAACCCAGAGCGCTAATATCTGGGATACATCTCTGGGCCGTCAAACTAACTTGATGTGTGATATGGAAAATTCTGGCTCTACGCTGGAATTTTGGCTTCAGAAAGATGACTTTGACTATACCAAGACAAATAGGGAAGTTATTTTTGATTTATATAATTTGGAAAATACCGGAAGTGATACTTACGGCCGCTTCAGTCTTGTACTCACGGGCGGAGTCGATGGTGTTCCATCTCCTTTCCTTATAACGTGTTTTTCTGGCTCATCGACATCACCCATGGGAGTGGCGACGGCATCTATCGGACAGGGACTAACGGCGAAAGATTTAGAAACATGGAAACACTATGCGGTGACGGTTAAGAACAATGCTACGGACGGCTTAGACATTAAGTTCTATGTTAATGGCGATCTTAATGATCAATTTGTAACCGGAAGTGGAATTGGAAATATTACAGGACCCACCGGTTCTCTAAAAGCCATGATAGGGTCTCTCATAGTTCCTCCGACGAACATATGTATCACAGGTTCACCAGGTTGGGGCAAATTTTCCGGATCGCTGGATGAGGTACGCTACTGGAAAACTCAAAGGACATCGCAGGAAATTGGCCGCTATTGGTTTACACAAGTAGGCGGGGGTGCGAATACGGATACTGCGAATACCGATTTAGGAGTTTATTACAAGTTTAATGAGGGAATTACTGG
>Ga0080013_1004195_pt1 | contig 14355 bp, 22 predicted proteins | sample ETNvirenome_6_85_FD_69236 | JGI IMG/M metagenome (GOLD analysis project Ga0080013, IMG submission 69236) | Marine viral communities from the Pacific Ocean - ETNP_6_85 (SPADES assembly) (version 2) | ecosystem: Environmental > Aquatic > Marine > Oceanic | place: Pacific Ocean | collected 2013-06-19
GGAGACTGCGAGCACATCGAGCCGCAATCCGGTGGTCACATTGAAACCGATTTGACCGAAGCCCGTTGCCAAACGTGCAGCGCACTTGTCGAAATTACAGCGGAGGACAATTAACATGCCAGCGATTCCAAAGAAGAAAACATCTCAAACCGTTTGGGCCGCAAAGTGGGAACACAAACACGGCGAAGACATTTCACTGCACACAACCGAAGAAGGCGCTCGAAAGCAACTAGTTGCATGGGCACGCGAAACGCTTGACGGATGGCATATCGACGGCAAACAGTATTCTTCGTTGGACGTTTGTGGTGAAGAGCATCCAACCTTCGACGATGACGCTCTCATCGAAGCATGGCCCGAATTGACAGGAGAAACCGAATTTCTTTACGTCGAGGACCATGTTCTCCACAGTGCCGACGTTTGGGATGAAGTATCCGAAAAGACTATCAAAAGCGTTGACGTATTTGAAACGCTAAACTAACATTATACCAGGGTAGCTCAATGGGTAAAGAGCGCCGCTAGTAGGAAGCCGAAAATCCACACACCGGAGCAAACAGGGAAATTCGCCCCTGCCGGAATTAGTGGCGAAGGGGTTAGAGGTGGAAACGCTTATGCAAGGTGGAACTATGACGAAGCGGAGGTCGGTGGTTCAATTCCACCCCCTGGTACTAAAAAGTGCGAGAAAAAGAATAAAAAAGTACAAAAACTTATTGACAAATTCATAAATATATGAGATAATATATATAGAAACAGTCGAGAAAGGACACAAATTCTATGGCAAACAATCTCCGCAACGTACTGACTTGGAACGAAGCAGTCGAACAATTCAATGAGTTTATTCTTCCGCAAGTTCAAGAAGAGTTTGAACAAGATGGCATCAAAGACATTCCAGCCCGTAGCGAAGCTTGGAACAATTGGACCGACTCTCTTTGCAAAGACGAAGTTATTTCCGACTGGCAATACAATAATTGGTCACACGCTCCAACATGCGAGCGATGAGCGAATTTGCAAAGGACATCAGCAAGGCAGCAATCGTCGTATCGCTGCTTTATATATTCACTATTTGCTTGGCAGTAATTTAGAAAATGTATGAGATTAAAAGCGCACTGAACCCGGGCATATTCAAAAGCCCGGTGACAGGCAAAACTTTCATTATTGCCGGTGATCAACCGTGGATGGAAGTCCCGCCCGAAACAACCCTTGATGATGTCAAGTGGATTCCACTCTATAAGCCCGAGAAAGCCCCCGTAGACGTACCAAAGCAAGTTTTTAAGGTGGAGGGCTCGAAAGGCTTAGAATACACCGTCAAACAGGCTGCAAACGGTTCTTGGAGTTGTGAGTGTGTCGGCTTTGGCTATAGAAATACATGCAAACATATTACGAATTGCGAACTCATCATAAAATCCGAGCGAGAGCAATAAAGATTAAAATAGTTCTTGACTTTCTCAGCATTCTATGAGATAATGTATATAGAAACAATGGCAAAAGGAGCCAATTAAACATGACTAAAAAAGACTTCATCTTAATCGCACAAGTACTCAAAGCTAGCAGCACATCTCCAATGAATCGTTGCGTCATAAAAGACATTGCTCTGACGTTTGCTAACGAGCTGCAAAAGACTAACCCGCGTTTTGATACCAAACGATTTGTGGAGGCTTGTTTGCCGTAATGTCACAGAGCACCAAGGAGCAGCTAGCGAAATCAATTCTGTTTGTCGTTGCCTGCTTTTTGTTTGCTCACATTTTAGGCCAGTTCTTGTATTAATTTTTAATGAAAAGGAAAAACATGGTAGCAGCAATCGCAGGGTTTGCTTTTATTACAGTTTGCGCGTCACTGGCGCAGTAGGACTGTGTAATTTTTGCCACAAATGTGAATATTTTTCACACTTTGGAGTTTGGTAGTGATTGAACGAAGAACAAAGGACACAATGAAGTATTAATATTAGATAGAAACAGGCGGGGGGTGCTAAGGTGTGCGGAATTAGTACATTATCACGGACCCCCCGTTTTGTCAACCCTTTTATTTGGCACGGTGTGTGCTATAGCAAGAAGCATGCCAACCCGAAAAAGTTGCGAGAGCAATAAAAAATACTTGATAAACGCTGCCCAACATGCTAGTTATTAGTGAGAGCAGGAAAAAGAGGCTTTTTTAAACCTCAATGATTCCAGCTACTTAATTTAACTTTCGCTAGGTGGAGATAGAATTATGAAGATGAAATTAATCAGCGGCTTATCAATGAGCAACGAAACCCTTTTGAGCCTGTTACCATTCGGTACAGGCTATTTGCTAGCCGAGGACGGAGAGCCCGAAGGCAAGTCCGTATCGTTTGCCATGGCATTGCAGACAATAGACATCGTACTTAACCCCCACACAACACCAACCACGTACCCCAATTAGATTTTTATTCGAGAGCATAAATAAATAAACATTAAACAAACCATTGACATCTCAGCTATAGTATGATACTATTATAGAGTAGAGAGTATAGGAGAGCATACCAATGCAATGAACGTAAGCCCTAAGCTGTACGGGTTCAGCCTAGCAACCAGCCTACCATTTTTTTTTTCTACATATACAAAACAGTGGAGGGGTACCCCCCCTCCCCCCAGTACCGGAATCTAAGTCCTACACATAGGGAGGAGGAGGCCGATTAGGTACACGTGCGGTCTCGTTATAAAAAAATGAAAAAATAAAACAATACCGGTTTTAGGTACTACTTATATAAGCCAGGAGAAACATTATGCGCGTAACGAAATCAAAATTAAAAAAAATCATCCAAGAAGAATTGCAAAAAATACTAAATGAACATCCAATGCCCCAATCGCACAGGCACCGCATCGATCCTTTGGAAGCAACATTGTGGCCTATAGGCGGAGATCCCGTATACCCAGCATTAGAAAATCTTCCTGCCTCTATGTATGGCCCCGGTGGTACCGGCCCAGAGGGGCAATTGCCATATGGCCATTATGGTACCGATCCCGAGCAAGAATGGCCAAGACAATGGGCAGATCCCGTACCATTGATTCCAGGCCTTACGCCGGAAGAAACAGCCGCTTATTACGGAATAGATCCTAGGACCGGAGATCCTATCAGTCACACTCCGAATGTTGGAAGAGAGGGCCCGGATTTCATTCCAGAATCGCTCCAAAAAATAATCCAAGAAGAGCTACAAAAGCTTTTATATGAAGAGGAAGTGCCCACTAGGCTGCAAAGCCCGTACGGCGACACCAGCTGGGGCAAGGACATTGGCCAATTGGCCGGCCAATCTACGGAGCTTACACCAACTCCTAGAAAAGATATAAGGAAAGGCCTGGCCGACGTCAAGGCTAGCCCCGAGTATACAGATCAGCCTGTGTCGAGAGCAGCTTGGGAGGATTTCAGGCAAGGCGTCGATCGCTTCCGAAGCGGTGAGACGTTTGATTTCCCGAAAAGGCCAACAGGTCGCGTCGAGGGGGCGCCCGGGCACTTTTCTTCATATGAAGATCAGCCGAGCGGAGAAGGGGCAAACCCAGATATGCCAAGACATAAAACCGAATTTCAAGTTGCTAGCCCAGAGCTAGCCGCGCATTACAAAGCTAGAAAAGCCACGCCTGAATATAAGGCCGCAGTAGCAGCTGACGCTAAAAGACGCCGGCAATAAAAACTAAAAAACACTGCAGGAGGTCGGTACGTGAAGATCACCAAACAGCAACTAAAAAAAATCATACAAGAAGAGCTTTCCAAGACATTGAAAGAGGATGACTGGCCCCCCGAGGCTAGTGGCTTAAGCGTACATGGAAAAGCTGAAAAGCTGTACAGTGACATGGACGATGATGAGCAAGACGAGTTAATTAAAACCCTTATCGAACCGCTGATTCAATCAATTCCGGAGAAGATACGCGAGCATCTGTGGGAGTATTTCGACAAAGTAGAGGAACAGCATTTAGCAATTCATCTGGCGCTTCAGTGGCTTGAATATTCAGAGGAAGATCAACAAAGCGGCTACGCACTCAAGGGTCTACAAGAATATTTAATTAATGTCTGGAAAGAGGCTAGCCAATGGAGTCCAGCCGATGAAACTAACTAAATCAAAATTAAAAAAAATAATTCTAGAAGAATTGCAGACAATATTGCAAGAGCAGCGCCCCGACCTTAAAGATATTCAAGATAATCTAGACGCCAATATTAAAGTATATAACGATATAGGCCAGACGCTCGGCGGCCGGGCATATGCTAACAAAGATTTTATCAAGGCCGCTAGTGCCATTAAAAATCTTAGCGCGGAAAAACAAGCTTGGCTAGACGCCCAATCCACCGGTGGAATGACAGCCATGGATCCAGAACAAATTAGCAACATTCAATGGCAAAATTTTTTAGAGGCGTACCCGCCGGGATCAATCGAGCAAGGCGCCATATGGGATCCAGCATCGGGCAAATCTAATTGGCCATTGCGCGATTCAGTCGATGAGCCGGCTTATAGCGCTGCTTCCCGAGGCGATATCGGATATGGATCACTAGTGCATGACCCAGCATGGGCCACGCGGCTAGGGCAATATACCGACGCACAAACTGGCCTACCAGGAATTCGCGAATCGCGCATTAATGAAGCATCTGATGCATTAATACAAGATCTTATAAATTTAATAAGTGATGAAAGTGTTGCGATAGAGGTGGAAAGAGAAATGGGGCCGGAAGCATATTCAGATTGGCTAGCTGCATATAAAGATCCATACCACCCAGAGCACGATGAAGCAAAAGCTGCACTGCCGGCTATAGATCCTGCTAATCCGGATTTTATGTACCCCGCAAAATCAGCTAGATATCACCGGGAATGGGATAGATTAACAAGCGGTGAGGAAGTGGTTGAATAATGTTGACAATACCACTTTTAGGCACTACTTATATAAGCCAGGAGAGATATTATGCGCCCAATTAAAAACACTAAGTACAAATACAAATTAAATAAATAATGCGCATTAATAAAACAAATTTAAAAAATATCATACAAGAAGAATTGCAAAACCTCTTGCAAGAAGTTATGCCTGGGGGCCCGGGCGGTACCTTTACTCCACCTGAAGCAGAATGGACGGCGCCGCGCAAAGTGCGCCGGCAAGCAGCGCGCTCACGACGTGATCTGGCCGGCCGCATAGGGCGGGCCGGCCGAAAGCACATAACGACGCCGCTTAAGCGCGGCCTAGATTGGTGGGCCGACAAAGGTGCACCGGCTACTGAAGAAAAATTTAATGAATTGCTAGCACCAGTCTCAGGTTATTTAAGTGATATGCGTGACCGACGTTACGCCACTTATAAAGCCATGGGCCTCCCAGCAGATAAAATTGACGCCAAAGTCAATACTGAAATGGGCAAATTTGGCGACAAACTTCTTAACAACATGTATACATATGGCGAGTTCTTTCCACACGGCCGGCCAGCGGCAGAAGATCTTCCTTTTTATGTTAAAGGCCAAAAAGATTGGGTTTCAAAAATGGCGCCCATGAGTACACCAGGCGAACATGAATTAGAAACAGAAGTTGCCGGTTTCGACGTTTTAACTCAAGCATTGGCGCTGGGTTTAACCGGCGTGCAATTGCGGGCCGCGCAAAAGGCCGCTAAGGCGGCCACTGTCGCCGGCCTTTCAGATGATGCTACATTAGCAGCGGCCAAAAAAGCTGCAGTCGACAAAGGCGCTGATCCAAAGCAAAATTTATGGACCACTCCGGAATTTAAAGATTCTTTAGCGAAGCTTCGCGGTCCAGATCAAAGATCCACCAAGGATATCCGCGGGCTGCAGAAGCGCAATGTTGATCGTACCAAACTCGGAAAGGAGCGCGCTAAAAAGGCCGCGGCAAAAAAGAAAGCCGGCGAGCCGATTGATTATGAAGCAATTGATGCACCACATAAATCTCCATTAAGCAGAGCGGACGCAATTTCTCAAGCAGAAGCAGAGGCATACTTTACCGGATCTCCAAAGCGATCTGGATTAGGTACCGCCACGCCGGAATCAGTCGAGGCTAGTTTGCAGGCAGCGCAGGGGCTTAGGACGCGCGGACCGTTCCCGACCCATATGGCGCAGCCGGCGCCACTAAAACCTCGCGCCATGGAATTGGCAGATATTGAAGACTTTGTACAAAACCCATGGAAACAAGGCATGCAAAAGCGCTGGGGCCCGGTAACTGATTATGAAATACGAGGTTCAAAACCTAGCCAATTGCGGCATGCTGCTAGCCGACAAGCATCTGGACTTAAACCGCAAACCCGCATCGGTACAATTAGATCAAGTGGCGTTAATGAAAACCAAGCCGGGGCCCTAAAGAATATCATTTTAGAAGAAGCAAACAAGCTTTTAAATGAACAAGCATCTCAAAGCATGCTAGCTACAATACCGCCCCCACCGCGAGACGTAGTTTCCGATCAAGAATTAATGGATTTTTTACATCACACATTATACGGAAAAGGATATGCTTCTTTAGAAGATTATGAATTAGCTAGTCCTGCACCATATGAACTTAAACCATCTGAAATAGAGCAACTGGCGCCGACAGATAAACTTGGCTTGTTAGGTGCTGCAGAAGAATATTACGATAAGCCCGGGTACGAAAGAGAGCCACCAGTAGAAGAAGATTACATTAAAAAGTTTCTAGAAGAGCCGTATCCTATTGTGTGGCGTCCTGGTCCATATGAATTTGATTGATTAGGAATAAAAAAATTTTCGATTAGAAGCAAGTTACCATCATTTGAAACTATTTATAACAACAGTGGAGATGAATATTCATGAACATCACAAAACGCCAACTAAAAAAATTAATTAAAGAAGAACTTCAAGTTGTATTAAATGAAGTTTATAGACCTGAAGGCGAAGGCTATGAAGCGGCGAGGGCCGCGGCCGAAGTAGGATCTATGTATGACGACCCAAGAAGAGAGGCTGCTCTTGGCGCCCACGTCCCGGGAGTAGATGTAGATGAGACGCTCCGTGATGAAAATTATCGTTTAAACCTTATCAATGCTTTTCTTGAAGGCGAACTTGATAAAATGTATGGTCGAACCCCCTCGCAAGAGGATATGCTTTTGAGACAAGGAGGTCCCGACGATTGGGACTAGGAGAATATTTAATATGTCTAGCAAGTTTAGTAGCTTTGAAAAAGAACAAAAATTATTTGAAAATTGGCGCTCCTATTTAAAAAAAGATACAGCTTCACTTTTAAAAGAACAAATTAGAGAACCTGAGCCTGAGCCCGACCCGGAACCTGAACCAATACCAGAGGTTAGCGCAGAGGACGTAATGGCAGCAGAGAGTGAATTGAGCGCGCTAGAAGCCAAGGTGGCTGAAATGGAGGCCACACTAAATGCGCGCAGGGAGCAATTAGTTAATCTTCGGCGCAGTACTAGTCCTGCCACAGCAGTGCGCCAGCCACGCCGCGAAGAAGAGGTGCCTGAAGTTTCATGGGAAGATCTTGCACAACATGGCATATATCCAGACGAGTAATACGAAATTAAATCATATTAATCCTATAACTACTTGATATTACAAAGAAATATAAGCCTTAAAAGTTCATAAAAAGTCCTTTTTTTTAATCTCAAAAACTACTTATTATAACCATAACCCCATAAGGAGATCACAATCATGGAATGGTTAGATAAAGCAACAGGTGCATTTAAAAAGTTAACGGAAGCAGCCGTAGCAGTGCTAGCACTCGCAGTTGTTCTGCAAGTACTTTTTGGTCAGGGAGTAGCATTCTTTCCTGTTGATGTAGTCGGTAACGTTGTTGCCGTTACAAAAAGTTTAGGTAGTGAAGGATTAGTTGGCCTAGTCGCTGCTGGAGTTTTGTTGGCCATCTTTAACAAAAAGTGATAAAGAAGTAATAAATAAATTTTAAAATTGTGGCCGCCTTTTGGCGGCCATTTTTTTATCTAAGCTAATCTAGTTATTGTGTGGACAAAGGCAACCTTATACAAGATATCATTAGTGGAAAAACTGGAATTATCTTAGAAGTTAAGCAGTGGGCCGAAAATTGTGAAGAAGAGCCTTGCATTGATTTTTATATTCAATGGCAAGACGGCGAACGGTTTTGGTGCACTTCACGAAATGTTGCGATTATTTCGCATTTTCCTAAAAATAAAGACTAATTAAAGTGTTCAGGAGAAATTTTATGCGCCTCACAAAACTCGATTTAAAACAAATTATAAAAGAAGAAATACAAAAAATATTGCAAAAAGAGAGTGCAATGGAAAAAGCCATAGCAGCTGCCCAGTATCGCGCAGCAGTTGCCGATGCCGTCGAGAAAACGGACCGGCACGAGAAGCTGCGCGTAGGGCATCCGTTCAGGGGACATCACAGCAGCGGCCATCACCACACACGTATTATACCAATTGATGATCCGGCTGATGCTGCGGCCGCAGTTAAAGAGAAAGGCGATGAAGGCTACGAATCCGGGAAATTTGGCGCCCTCCCGTCGACGGGTCGACCGGAATATCCTAGGCGCCGCGGAAACGCGGCCCAGCTGCAAGAAAAGATACCTGATTCACTTGTGCGCATGATACAAGAAGAATACGATAAGCTCTTAGGCGAAGCAGAAGAAGAAGGCGAGGGCACCACAATTGATATATCTGCAGCGACACCTGGCGGTATGGCACCTTTTGGCATACCACAAGATCAATGGGAAACGGTTGGTACTTCTGCTGTAGGTGAATAATGAAAAAATTTATATTAATAATTATTTTATTTTTTTTGACTCTTTCCGCCACAGCACAAGCAAAACTTTTATACAACGATAGAGAATATCGCATCGCCCAAATAACAACAATTAAAGGCTTTTTATATGATATCGCTTATAATGGATTAGAAAAAGATAAGGCCCCGTATTGGAAACCTCAATTTGCAAAAGCGATTGTTTGGATGGATCGTGTCGTTAAATCAAAAAAAGTTTATAAATTAGAAAAAATAGCTAAAAATGGAAATGATGCCGATGTTATAAAAGATGCAACTGATATGGTTATTAAAGTTTTAAGAGGCGATTACTCTAATATTTCTCCCGACACAGCTTTACATGCTTGGGTCTCATATGGAAAAAGAGTCGTTGCAGAATATAAAAGAAATAAAAATAAAATATATTGGAAACTCGAATTAAAACCAGAGAAACCAAAACCGTGAAAATTACTAAATTAAAATTAAAGCAGCTTATTCAAGAAGAAACACAAAAGCTTTTACAGGAAGACGATGCTCGCCAAAAACAAGTAGATGCTATAGCGAAAAAAGCTGAACGCGAATACCCGCATAGTTATGAAGAACACATGGCAATGCAACAAGCTCAATTACGCCGGGCGCGCGAGCAATCGATGGCGCAAAGCTTAGAAAAGACACGACATAAAGCAACTAGCGATTGGGGCAAAGGAATGACATCTGGACAGCTAGCTAGTAAAGAATTCAAGGATTGGAAACATGATACGAGCGACCTCGAACGCGCCGGAAGAGGCTTTGCGCAAATGGATTGGCCAATTACTAGTGATGATCCGGTTCGCCAGCCTCACTATTATGACAAGGAGCAGGATGCGTGGTATCCGCTGCCACACGGCTGGCACACAAAAGGCCCATGGACTGGGCAACAATATCATCCACAGCCCGAGGGTTTTGCGCGCGCGACGCCCAAGCCCACGACAATTCCCGGGTCGCTTTTTCATTTCGACCAACCTACGATGGAACTTCCGCCGCAACCATTGCCATCGCCCGTAGGGCCTCAGATGACGGCCGGCGAAGAGCTAGCCTGGGCTGGCGCAGAAGCTGCACTTTTGTTAGCCCCATGGGGCAAAATTCCTGTTTCTAAATTCTTTAAAATGCCCAGACTTAAGCCGTTGGCCAAAGGTGTGGAGGGCGGAGTATATCCGCGAACTCCTGGTGCACCAGGATCCGCGCCATGGCGCCCTATCAAATGGACCGAAAAAGCTCTAGCGGCTAATGAAAGATTCGCGCTAGCAGATATTTCTCCACAATATTATGACGATTTTATAACGCAGCACGTGCTTGAAACAAGCAAATTAGTAAAAACACCTCTAACAAGTCATGATCTATCAGATCTTCTAAAAATCTACAAAGAGAAAGGATACGACACGGCTGTTTTTAAAAATGTTATTGAATCTAATTTAAAAACAAAGGGAGCTGGAGGTATGAGTCGAAACCGTTTGCGATATGATATTAGAAACTTAGATGCTGAAGCTCTTAAAAATTTTGATGCCGCACTTTGGCAACTCCGTGAGACGCCGACGTTAGTTCCCGTACTTGATCTAAGAACAGGGCATGTACATGGATGGGTACAAGCTAGTGTTGATATATCCAAAGCAGCAAAAAGATTAGGACTTGAACCATATGAACTTTATCTTGCTGGTGAGAAGGCGGCGATAATCGATTTCAAAACTGGTAAATTAATTCGCCCGGGCGAAACGCCGCTCCGTGGATATGCAAGGCCATTGCCCAAAAAACCAGCCGCGGTACAAAAATTTCCGCATGGTGGTCCCGGAGATTACGAAGATTTTATAGATTATTTGTACACATCCAACACCGCACCGTCCATGCATGATGTTGAATTTCTTGAATTAGTAAAACAATCCGGCTGGGATCCATCCGTGTTTGGATATCGAATGACTCCCAAGGGCTGGGTAGGATCGCGGAAAAAATTTGTTGATCAGATGCTCATAGACAAGGGTGTTGATCCTGCTACTATTAAACGAAGATTACATCAGGGTATTGATCCTGAAGATATCGCCCGATACCGAAAGCTTTTCGGCATTGATCCTAAAGATGTCGATCCAATTCGTGAAAGTATTTCTAAATCAAAACTTAAAGAAATCATAAAAGAAGAGTATAATAAACTATTGAAAGAACATGCAGCACAATATGTGTGGGGCGTAAAAGCTCCTTATAATCGTGTTGCAAACAAATATAATTTACACAGAATGTCATCTGAAAAATTATCAAAACTAAAACTCTAGAGGTACAAATGGAAAAACAAGAAATTTCAATCAACTTAAAAGACGCTAGCGACATAAAATGTCATGAATGTGAAAACATTTATTTTGTTCCATCTTTTCAAATTAAAAAGCTCTCCGCATTAGTTTCTCCCAATGGACAAGAAACGATGGTCCCAATTCAACTATTTCAATGTTCAAAATGTGGACATGTTAATGAAGAATTCTTACAGTAAACAACTGAAGAAAAAAAAATAAATATAGTTACCTATGTGAAAGTGGGTTCCTATATTCGTCACTATCTTTATAAAAATCGTGGAGAACGAATATATCGCTATGGAATAGTCATTAAAATTGTTTATTACTCTCCATCAAAATTTGCTAATGTCCTATGGCATGCTAGCCCGCATTACACTCTCTATAAATCTCCATACTTAGAAACAATAAAAATTAATTTGTTAGAAGTAGTTTCTGAGTCATAGAAAACTATTTAGTACAAGGTGATAAAAATGAATTTAACGGAAAGTTGGAAACAATATTTAGAAGAAATAGCGGATCCCGAAAAATTAGATGTTTCAAGTTTTGAAATTCAAGATACATTACAGCCAGATGTTTGGGAATCAGAAGAAAAACTTAAGCAAGAAATTAGTGCAAGACTTTACGAAATCGCAAAAGAATTTTTTAAAAGTTTAGATTTAGATTGGGTTACAATAGTTGATATTACAATGACTGGTTCTCTGGCAAATTATACTTGGTCTAAATATTCCGATATTGATTTGCACATCATTATAGACTATAAAGAAGTTGATGAAAATCAAGAACTTGTACAAAATTATTTACGGAGAGCCTCAAGCCTCTGGAATAAAAATCATGATATTTTTATAAAAGGATTTGAAGTAGAAGTATATGTACAAGATTCAAACGAGCCTCATTATTCTACGGGTGTATATTCAGTAAAATATGATCGATGGGATACAGAGCCTTCTAGGGTCGATCCAAAAATAGATTACGAAAACGTTCAGAAAAAAGCTGCTTTATTGATGGATAATATTGATGAAGTTTATGATATTTTTAAAGAAGGCGATTATGAAGAAGCTTTAGACCAGGCAGATTCTGTTCGAAATAAAATTAGAAAATTTAGGCAATCTGGATTAGAAACTGGTGGGGCATTTTCAGTTGAAAATTTAGCATTTAAATTACTTCGAAGAACGGACTATTTAGAGAGGCTATCAAGTTTGAGAATTCAATCATACGATAAGTCCATGTCGATTAATGGAGAGAAAATATGAAAAAACTTTTTGAAGGCTGGAATAGATATTTAAAAGAACAGGAAACTCGGCCGGCCATAGATGCTGGAGAAGAATCTCCAATCGTAACGAAAGAAATAGATTTAAAAGGTCTATATGATGAAGCCAATCGTGCTTTGGGCGCCGGCGACATGAGTGCTTTTAATAAACTTGTCCCGCATATACTTACAAAACAAGCGACTAGAGATGAAGTTGAAGAGATTGGCAAAGAAGCGTGGGAATATGCACCAGGCGGACCTTTAAGTTTCGAAAAACCCAGATCATTAGAAGACATAAAAAAGGATAGAGATTGGGCGGAAAAGGCCTGGAAGTCAGAAATCAATCAAAAATTTTACCCCGAAGAGTCGAAAAGAGGGCTAGAAGCTTATAACAAATTTTGGCATGAATATCTCGAAGTGGCACCGAGAGTTGAAGCAGAAAAAAAAGCGGAGCAAGATTTTATTGATAGATATCTAGATGTGGAAAGAGAAAAAGCTGAAACAATAGAGCAGTGGACAGATCCGGAAACATTTGAATTAACGGGCCTCCCGGCCGGCGAGTGGGAAGATACCCCGCCTTTAAAAATACCAAATTTTGGAGCAATACCAGGCTTAAAAGATTATCACGAACAAAATGAAAGAAAGTTAAATAAAACATATAATTTTATTGAAAACATTAAAAAATATTATCCCCTCGTTGCAGAGGCATCAGAAAAACACGGATTGCCACCAGCATTGATTCTTAGCATTATGCACAAAGAATCTAGATTCAACCCCAGCGCCGATTCCGGCTGGGCGCAAGGACTAATGCAATTGAAATCCACAACAGCTAGATCTTTGGGGGTGGACGATATTTTTGATCCCAAACAAAATATAATGGCTGGTGCAGAGTATCTAAAGAATCAAATACAAACAATGAAAAAACGCTTTAGGGCCGGCCCGGCAGATGCTCTCAATTTAGCTTTAGTCGCCTATAATCGTGGCCCATGCGCAGCGTTTGGGCCAAATCCTAATAAACCGGATAAGGGCTGCGTGAGCTATTTTGAAAAACACCCAGAAAGAAGAGCGCTGTATCCAGAAGCTTGGCGAGGCGATTTCTCAGGAGTACATAACGATTCATATTCAAGTGGTGTACGAAAATATAGAAGATGGTTTAAGCAAGCAAAATGAAATTATTATTTGAAAGCTGGCGAAAATATTTAAATGAACTAGACAACGTTTCAGGCGGGCAACCAATAGTGGGATGTTCGGATTGCCCGGCCGGAAGAAATACGAGGCCTCTACAGTTTAATGATGACATACCGAAAAATCCAGAATTAAACGAAGAAGAATTAGAAGAAGAATTAGAAGAATCGGAGGAATAATTTTCATGGATAAAATAAAAATCGATTTAAAAACTCTCATTTTAATTATCTCAACAGCTTGTATTGTTGCAGGGTTTTATTACACCACAAAAGCAAGATTAGACGAGGCTGAGCGTGAGATATCTTTTTTATGGAGTTCTGTTGGCGACTTGCAGAAAGAAAGCAAGCGTTTAAATAGGCAAATAAAGATTTTAAAGAAGGATCAGCCCAAATGAAACTATTACTTGAAAATTGGCGAAAACTATTAGAAGGCGAAGTTATACAATTTCCTCATCGCCCAAAAATCAGTGAAGATAATTTACAATATGTTATTCAACTTGAAGATCTGCTATCGCAAAAATTAGCTAGCATGCACCACAATATGGCTTCAATTCCCGTAGAAAAGATTGAGAAACTTGAGCAAATAATGAATGATATCGAGGAATTATTAAAAGAGTGAAACTCCTACTTGAAAATTGGCGAGAGTATTTGAAAGAGGAAGAGTATACTCCCAAGGGGCAGTATATGGATTTTCCTGCTGAATATCTAAAATCACATAAGGGCGAATATAGCACTGAGCCGCACTGGAAAAACTTTTTCAAAAAGACCCCCGAGGAACAACTAGAATGGGCAAAGACAGTAAACCTTTCAGAGCCTGTAGAGATTACAGTCTTTTTGGACGGCATGTTCGCTCACGGAGATGGACACCACAGGGTGATGGCGGCAAAACTTTTGGGAAAAGATATCCCAATCATCATAACTTATAATCATATGAAAAACAAAAGTGAAGAAGGT
>Ga0080013_1004196_pt1 | contig 14354 bp, 6 predicted proteins | sample ETNvirenome_6_85_FD_69236 | JGI IMG/M metagenome (GOLD analysis project Ga0080013, IMG submission 69236) | Marine viral communities from the Pacific Ocean - ETNP_6_85 (SPADES assembly) (version 2) | ecosystem: Environmental > Aquatic > Marine > Oceanic | place: Pacific Ocean | collected 2013-06-19
AGAAGCACTATCGTGATCTAATGTATTTAATGCAAAAGTATTTAAAACACCATTACCAGAATCACTAAATGAACCTGTTATTCCAGGTTGATTACTACCAGTATTATATGTAAAACTTGAAGTAACATTTGTACCTCCTATATGGACTACAAACGATGAAGATGCTAAATTAAAACTAGTTACATTACCACTACTATCAGCTGCTAAATTAACTGCCTCGTTAGTTAAAAATCCACTAAATGCATCACTTCCAGTTGCTCCAGTCTTAGATTTTACAAGTGAAAATGTTTTAATTATATCAACATTATTATATGTAGCTTTAAAATCAATAGAGCCAGAATCTACTGTATCTATTAGTGATGCTGAATAGTTACCTGTAGCGTCATCTATACCTTTATCATCGATACCTGTACTAACATTTTGAAATGTAAATGTAACACTACTCGGTGAAACTGATGATGTACCCTCAAATACATGAAATGCTCCAGATGCTTGTGTATAATTTCCACCCGTTCCATCGGCAAGAGTTCCTACTACATGAGATTCATTTGTTAAATATCCTGTTATTGGATTTGATCCACTTACACCAGTCTTGGATTTTGCAAGTGAAAATGTTTTAGTTATTTTAACACTATTATATGTAGCAGTAAAATCTACAGAACCAGAATCTACTGTATCTATTAGTGATGCTGAATAATTACCTGAAGCGTCATCTATACCTTTATCATCGATACCTGTACTAACATTTTCATATGCAAATGTAACACTACTCGGTGAAACTGATGATGTACCCTCAAATATATGAAATGCTCCAGATGCCTGTGTGTAATTTCCACCCGTCCCGTCAGCAAGAGTTCCTACTACATGAGATTCATTTGTTAAATATCCTGTTACTGGTTCACTTCCACTTGCTCCACCAGCTACTCTATAAATCGTGATACTATCAGTATAATTATCTGCCTCTGCAGTTACAATAATTGAACTGGTATTTGCACCAAACGCTCCTATTGATAAACTACAAGAATCTGATGCTGTTGCAAAGGTGGATGCTAATGGTGATGATAACCAATATGAAGCATCGTAACCTTCATCATCTACTGCACTAAATGATGAAGTAGTAGTAGTTGTATTCTGTCTACTTGAAGTAAATGACGCACTTTGATTTGTTGGCGATGCTAAATTAGAATTTCCATCAAATGTAAAAATTTGTGTATTAGAAGTTAAACTTACAGTTGTAGCAGTACTTCCACTTGTTCCACCTGTAACTCTGTGAATTGTTATACTATCAGTATAACTATCCGCTTTTGCAGTTACAGTAATAGAACTTGTATTTACACCAAATGCCCCTATTGATAAACTACATGAATCGTGTGTAGTAGAATTATGCGCTGCTAATGGTGATGTCAACCAATATGAAGCATCATTTCCTTCATCGTCTACTGCACTAAATGATGAAGTAACGGCATCTGTATTTTGTCTGCTTGCAGTAAATGATGCACTCTGATCTGTTGGACTTGCTAAATTAGAATTTCCATCAAATGAAAAAAGTTGTGTATTAGCTGATAAAAATATAGTTATTGCAGATGCTCCAGTTCCATCTGTACCTGCTTGTCCACTTGATAATCTATGTACTGTAATAAAATCTGATAAACTTCCTGATTCTGCTGTAACTTTAATTGAACTGGTATTAGCACCAAATGCACCTATTGCTAAGGATGCAGAATTACTACCAGAAGTCATAAAAATGGGATTTACTGTAATACCACTATTATCAACAAAACTCCAGGTTACATAATTAGAATCTACATTTTGTAAACTTGCCGTGAACGATGAAGTTTGTTGTGCTGGTGATGGTGTATCAGTTCCAGTACTACCATCAAAAGTAAAAGTTTGTGTGGTAGATGTTAAATTTATAAGTCTTGCATCAGTTCCATCAACTCCAGCACTTCCACTTTGTCCAGCTGATGAAACAGCAAACGATTGAATTTTACTTTGTGTGAATTGTGCATCGTTATTTGTTAAACCTTGAACAGTAAATGTTAATGATCCACTCAATTTAGAAATTCCACTAATATTATCATAAGTTACAACATTACTACTAACAGAACTTCCACCTGGAGTAACTGCATCAGCAGAAACACTTGATGTAAATTGACCTGTATCTGGAGTATCATTGTGTACTAACTTATTAGTTCCTTCGAAAACTGTTACATCTGTACCACTTCCAGCAAAATCTGATGCTGTACCGTAAGCATTACCAACTAATAAATGAGCTTCTTCAGAAAGTACCATTGTAATTGCTGGTGGTCCAGCCGTTGATTTAGCAAATGATTGAGTTACTGGTAATGAAAAAGGAGTTCCGTTTTGAGTAGAACCAGTAATAGAAAATCTAATCTCACCAACATTTGAAGTACCCATAGCAGTTGGATTGCTAACAGTTATAGTATCACTATTATCTCCAGTTAATGCCCCTGCCGTAATGTTAGATGATACAAATGACGCTGAGTACTCTCCAGCAAGTAGTGATGATAAACTATCTTTTTGGTATGTTAATAATGTCGCTCCTTCATAAACTTGAACTGTTGTTCCACCACCACTAAAATCAGTAACACTTCCACTAAAATCTGCTTGGAATGTGTGAGCTGGATTTGATAATACACTTTGTACATTTCCAGATCCCACATCTAATAATACTATAGTTGCTGAATCACTATAAGTAGAATCACCAGTAACAGTTATTGCTACACTTGTATTTGTTCCAAAGTTATCTTTAGTTAGTTCCATTTTTGTAAGATCTAACAGTGAACCAGTATTTAAAGTTACCTCTGGTGAAGTACTCCACGATGCAGTTGGTGAAGTTGTATTCTGTAAACTTGCAGTAAACGAAGCAGTTGCTGGGGTAATTGTACCATCAGATTCCTTTCTAAATACAAAAGTACTAGATTCCAAACCTACTGTTGTAGCAGTAGAACCACTTTCTCCACTTGACAATTTATAAACTGTAATACTATCTGTAAGTGTATCTGCTTCTGCAGTTACAGTAATAGAACTAGTATTTGCACCAAATGCATCTACTGATATACTACAAGAATCTGATGCTGTTGCGAAGGTGGATGCTAATGGTGATGATAACCAATATGAAATATCATTTCCTTCATCGTCTATTGCACTAAATGATGAAGTAGTAGTAGTTGTATTCTGTCTACTTGAAGTAAATGATGCACTTTGATTTGGCGGTGATGCGGAATCAGTATCAGTACTTCCATCAAAGGTAAAAATTTGAGTATTAGAAGTTAAACTTATAGTTGTAGCATCACTTCCACCTGCTCCACTTGATAATTTATAAACTGTAATATAATCTGTAAGTGAATCTGCTTCTGAAGTTATAGTAATAGAACTAGTATTTACACCAAATGCGCCTACTGCTAAACTACAAGAATCTGAAGATGTTGCGAAAGTAGTTGCTAATGGTGATGATAACCAATAAGAAGCATCATGCCCGTCTTGAGAAACAGCACTAAATGATGAAGTAGTAGTAGTTGTATTCTGCCTACTAGCAGTAAAAGATGCACTTTGATTTGCTGGTGATGCAGTATCCGTATTCCCATCAAATGTAAATATTTGAGTATTGGATGATAGAAATATAGCTTTAGCAGGAGTACCTGCTGCACCATCTTCTCCTATTGTACCATCATTACCAGCTGTTAATTTATGTACTGTCATATACTCACTAAAACTTCCAGAATAAGCAGTTACTTTAACTGAACTAGTGTTAACACCAAATGCATCTACAAATAAAGATGCACTATTACTACCAGTAGTAAAAAAACTACCTGAAACAGAAACATCGTCATTATTAACAGCACTCCAAGTTACAGCACTTATATTTTGTAAACTAGCAGTAAATGATGCTGTTTGAGCTGCTGGACTTGCATTACTTTCACTATCAAATGTAAATATTTGTGTAGTAGCAGATAAAGATATATCTCTTAATGTATCTATAGTTTCATAATCTGTTCCTGATGATCCTGGTATTTGAAGCTGACCTCTAAGTATTAATGTTCCATCACTACTATCATATTTAATAAATGATGTTTCATCTCCTATAGTTAATATTTGATTATCCCAAGAAAATTTATTATTTAAACTCATAGTAGATTCTGAATCTAGATAAAATCCTGTATCGGAACTACTATAAGTTCCTGCTCCAGTATATAATTTACCAGACTGCATTTTTATACCACCAATAGAACCTGAATTAGCAACTATGGCCCCTTCCAAATATACATTCTTTGAATATAATCCGTATTGACCATCTGGATTTGTTCCATGTAAATGAGCTTCACTTAAACCACTTAAATCACCAAGTCTAGCTTTTAAATCAACATCATATATTGCACTTCCTGTTCTTTCTACAATATCTATATATGGTGTATAAACATCGTTTGGATTTGCATTTAATCTAATATATCCACTACCACTTCTTCCAGTAGAAACAATAACTTGAGATCCAGAATATGTTTGTGCTGTACTTGGACTACCTCCCAATGAACCTGAATCACCTGCTTCAGAACCACTATAACCACGAACAACATATAAATTGCCGGAAAAATCAGTATCACTTGATACATCATTTCTTGACGCCGATTGAACTAAGACATACTCAGTTGAAAATCCAAGATTATTTACTTTCTTTAATAATAATATTTCACCATCATTATTACCATAACTTCCTGTAAATCCTGAAGCATTAACAACTGACATTGTTGTATCTGTTATTGAATATGTTACAGCAGGATGTAAAAGTGAAGATGTAAGAACTGATGCATTTGCTACATATAATTGCCCACCAACTGCATTAACTGTTTCCTTTTCAAATACTGTTGTTGATAAAGTTCCACGAACTGTAACATTTTGAAATTCTGCCCTACCACCATCTATAGCACTAATTTGCCAACCTGATCCATTTACACCAGATTGAAAACCTGCCGTTTGTATTCTACCTTCTGAATGCATTGTGAGATTATTAGAATATATAGTATCACTATTAGCTGTCCAACCACCAATAAGTCCGGCACTTGCAGTTACTCTACCTGATAAATCTACTTGGAAATCTGATGCGGATATTGTATAAGTTCCATTGGGTTCTAATTTTAATTTATTATTACTATCTACCAGATATGTTGGATTTATTGACCACCCACCAATTTTTCCTGCACTTGCAGTTATTTCTGTTTGACCACTACCAACTGGTCTTACATGAAATCCAGATCCACTTATTTCTATATTACCATCAGAACCACTAACAAATTGAGTTTCACTTCCAAGATAAAATGTTGGTGTTAAAATTTCTACATTAGAACCACTTATTTGAACTCCAGCACTAGTTCCACTTACATATGAATTGGCATTTCCAAACATAAAATCTTTAGTAAGTATATCAACATTGCTTCCACTAATTTTAATATTACCACCACTTCCACTTATAAAAGTATTTGGATTACCAAAATAAAATTTATCAGTTAATAAATCTAAGTTAGAACCACTGATCTTTATGTTTCCACCACTTCCACTTATAAAAGTATTTGGATTACCAAGATAAAAATCACTTGAACTTATATAAATTCCAGTACCATCCCACACAAATTTATCTTTTAACGCCATATAAGATTCTGATAAATGGAAATGTGAAGAACTTATTTCAAGATTACCTCCTGAACCACTAATGAATTGAGTTCCACTACCAAGGAAAAAAGTAGAAGCACTCATTATTAAATCACTTGAATCAAAACTTATCCTATTACCATCAGCATCACCAATCATAACATTACCTGTACCATCTGCGTAGAATCCAGCATTAGTTGTCATATCTGGTAAATCAGCTCCCATTTTTATATACCCATTTGTACCACCACTACTACTAATCTCTATATTGGTTGCATGCAAGAAAAATGTTTGAACATCTAAATTAAAAACTGAACCTGCTATATCAAAATGTGAAGAGCTAATATGAAGTTCATCATTATTGAATAATAAATACTCATCACCAGATCCCACCTGAAAACTAGCAGATCCTCCAGCATTGATACCCATCAACAAACCTTCTGGATCTCCAAATGTTGAAGAACTGCCTATTTTAATAAATTTATCATCTGCACTTAATGATATTGCACTTTCACCCCCTAAATCATCAGGTGGAGTACTAGCTATAAGTCCAGGTTTAATTGTCCAACCAGCTATAGTTCCAGAATCAGTTTCTACTACTGATGCGGTAACAGTTCCTATAAACCAACCAGCTGATGCTGTCATATTACCATCTTCATCTACATAAAATTGTCCTGAACTAGCTGATATTTCACCACTTCCAGATAATAACATTTTATCATTAATAGATACCAATTTATCAGTTTCAACTTTCCATCCACCAATTTCACCAGCAGATGCTGTTATTGAACCTGAAAATGTTGCAGTTCCGTCTGGAGCTAATCTAAATCCTGATGATGAAATTTCTATATTACCATCAGAACCACTTATAAATTGATCATCACTACCAAAGAAAAATTTCTCAGTTCTTATATCAAGTTCTGAAGTTGGTTTAGTTTTAAATCTAAAATAACTTGAACTATCTTTTACCAATTCCATTCCCATACCACCACTACTATAGTCATCAGTTAATGATGTCAAAACAGAACCACTCCACATCATAATACCAGAACCAGATCCAGCTGATGCACTTGTGAATCCACTATATCCAGATGTATTTAATCTTGCAGAACTTTCACCGGACATTTCAAAACCATAATTTTGTCCAGACCCAACCCACAATGAACCGGTTAGAAGATTATCATCACCCTCAATCGTTAAATTTTGTCCTGCAAATTCTATACCACCACTAAAAATATAATCACCAGCAGAATTATTATTTACATCATAAAATTCAACTAAAAAATTTATATTATCTGGTCTAGTACGTAAAGGTGGTACTGGAGTGAGTATTCTAACAAAGTCAGGTGAAAATGCTGTATCGGAAGCAACCTTTATTGACACATCCGAAACATACCAAATTCCCGATGGTACTATAAATTGTACAACTCCATTACCATCATTATCAGGAATAAAAGTTCCTTCTATTGTTCTAAAATTATAAAAATTAGTATTTTCTGGAAAAGTTGGTGACTGAAACTTAAAAGGTCCTTTCCACGAATCGACAGAAGTATCATTCGAAAAAGCTGAACCTGACATATGAACTTTAAATTTTCCTTGATATGATCCACTTCCTTGAGATGCATATAATTCTGACGTGTTTTCTTTAAAAGTTCTTACACCAAAAAGTTTTGCTTTAAATGTATATGGAATTCCACCAGTAAAATTAACAGAAGTTTTTAATTGAACTCTTAACTCATTATCTGAACCCCTATTAGATCCAGAAATTTTCATAGCATCAATTAAAAAAGTATCATCTTTTGTTAATGTTCCAGTAGTACCAGAACCAAATCCTTGAAATACTTCCCAATAAGAATTAATCCTACCTTGACTATTAAAATACCCTGTATTTCCCAACCCAATTGTATCATTTATATCATATAAAACTTCTTCACTTTCAATTGGAGAGTCGTAAATTAATTCAAAATCACCGAGTGTACCTCCACTCTTTGCATATATTTTTACTTTATGAACATCTCCTGAAAATGTTCTCATATCAGTTAATCGTATATCTGCAAATGAAAAGTAATTTACAGATGATGTAGTTTGTGTTGGTAAGTCTTGATAACTAGCAGTAATATATTGTGTTGTTAATGGTGCCGGAATTAATTTATATGGTTCTCCTTGTTGTGTGTCTTGAATTAAAAACGGATCTTTAGGAACAAATGATGTATCATTGAGAACTTTCATTACACTTGAACTATAAACCGATGGTACTGTATGTCTAGTGGAATCAATTTCAAAAGAATTAGGTATTTGTGGATTATTAATTGTAAACTCGTGACCCACATAAGAACTACTCAATAAAGTATTAGAACCTGATATATAAACTGTGTAATCGGGTTCAGCTGGAGAACTGAGTTTAAGAAGTTTACCTTTAGATCCTATATGTCCAATTTTTCCTGAAAGTTTTGTTGTAAGTTTATTTTCTTCAATAATAGATAACTTTGATTTATCATCAAAATCTCTTTTTGGGTATGTTGTTCTTCCAAACCAACTGCTATCAGTTTCTTCTACTGAAGGTATATAACCCTCAAATCCTTCCCGCACTACACCCGAACTAGCAGTTAAATAAGCAGTTTGAGTTGAAGATGTTATTGTATCAACAAATCCTCTATATATTTCAGTTACAGATATAGATGGTTGTTTATAAAAATAAATAGGTTGAGTGTTTGGTGATGATCCATCTATAACAATAGACTTTGACCACCTTACATTATATATTCCTTGATATGGTTCAGGAACATTATTATCTGGATGATTTGGATCTAATTCACCTACAATATATATTGTAGAGGCACCAATAGGAGTATTACTATAAATCTCAACTGAAACCGGTATTAAATTTCCTGGCGCGTGAAATTTTACAGGTTCATTATAAATAACTTCATTTGTAACATCATTAAGTATTTCAATTTTTACTTGAATTCCTGGTTTAAGAAGTGGAGAACCACCCAATAATATTCTACTTTTTCCTTGTGTGAATATAGTTGGGCATTCCAAAACTCTAAAATATTGAGAATCTGGTTGATTATCCTCTATAAGAATATCTAAATCTTTTAAACCTATATATCTATTTGTTCTTTGGGGAACTCCCATTAAAATCTCCGATTATTAACTCAACTATAAATATTACATTTTCAAAATATTGGATATTTATATATGTATAAAATAGGGAGAATATCGGTATGAAACAAAAGTACTCATTTACTATAGATGAGAGGCTTATGCAATGGTTTAGATTATATGTTAGGGAAGAAAGTACTACTATGTCTGGTGTACTTAACCAGTATATACTAAAGTTAAAAAGGGAACAAAAAAATGTTTCCCATCCAAAAAATGTTTTACATTCTAATTAAATGTAATTTGTGAAAAGTTATTTTCTTTTTTGATTTCTAATAATTTATCTACTGTATCTCTCATAGTTTCAATATGTGAAACAATAAGTACAAATTGAAATTGAGTTTTAAGATATTGAAATAACATATAAACAGAATTTAAATTATCCCCATCCATATTTCCAAATCCCTCATCAATTGCAAGAAAATTAGTTCTTGGTAAATTAGAAACATTTATTAATCCAACACGAAGTGCAAGTGAAGAAACGAATCGTTCCATTCCAGATGCCAATTCAAGTGGCCACATATTATCTTGATCATAAACAATATAAGTATTAATATTTTTTCCATCCATTTCTAATATAATACTAAAATCTACAATATGTCCAAGAATATCATTAACTTCACTTTCAATAGTCGGTAATGCTTTAGTTATAAGTTCATATGGAACACCGTCTCTTTTAATAGAATCAAGATAATATTCATATGCAGTATATTTATCTTCAAGTGATTCAACCTGTGAAATTTTATCTATAATTGTTTCTTTCTTTGTCTCATAAACTTTAATCATACCATGAACAGAACTCATTTTTTTATCTATAACATCAATTTGATATTCTAAATTAGATACTTCATTCTGTAATTTTTCTATCTCAGATTCTACACTTTTATTAAATATAATTTCTTTTTCTATCTCATAATACTCTTGTATTTTTTCTTCTATTATAGCAATTTGATTAATAATATTTTTCTTTCTTTCGCAGAGTAACTTCTTTTCTGAATCCGTTTTGTTATATTGTATTTCAATATCTTTTAATGCTTCTAATAATTGATCGAAATCAACTTTTTTCTCTTTGATTCCCTTCAACCCCAATATATTTTCATCAACTTCATCCAACTTACGAACTAACTCGTTTGCTATCTTTTTATCTTTATTCAAATCTTCCTTTGTTTTTATTGCATCTTTTACAAAAATATTATCCATGCAATATGAACAATTTGGATCATATTCAAGATTACCAAGTTTTTGAATTTTATCAATTTTATGTTGTACATCAATCTTTAACTTATCAATTTCAATTTTAGTATTATTTCGTTCTAATTCAAATTGTTGTAGATTTAAATAATCGCTATTTATATTTTGATTTACATATGATTCTATTCTTTTTTTAATTCCCTTTTCATTTATCTTATATTCCTTTTTATTATTCTTTATTGTTCCTAATTTGATATCAATAGTATTCAAAATATCAGTCAATTCTTTCTCTTTTATTTTAAATGTTTCTATATCAATAACTGATGCATCTATTGGTTTCAAAGATTTAGTCGATTCTAATATACTCTTATCTAATAACTTCTTTTCCTTATTTACTTCTCTCTTTTTCTTTTTTAATTCTTTATGTTGTTCTTTTGAATCTAATAAATTCTGTTCGACGTCTGCCAAATCTTTACCATAATCATTCTTCTTAAAATTTTTAAGAACTGCTGCTACATCAGAAATCTCTTCATGTGCTAATGTATATAATTGATCAAATATTCCTATTCCCATGAATTGAGCCAACAACTCTTTTCTTTCTTTTTGTGTCTTATCAATAAAAACAGTATTATTATTCTGAACTGAAAGTGTGGTTAATACAAAATCATCAAATGTTCCTATAATCTTTTTTATATTTAAATTGGTAGTTCTTCTCTGGTCTCCGTTCAATGAAATCTTATCACCAGCATCATCCAACATCCAAAAATCTACATTAACCTTTACATGGCCATTCCTTTGTTTCTTTGCCACCCTCTCAATAAAATAATCTTGTTCACCAACTTCAAAATTAACTCTACACTTAAATTTCTTTTTCTTATTATTAAGAACATTGTTTGCTTTAAATGCTCTTGAACAAGTATCAAATAAACAAAATGAAAGTGAATCTAACAAAGCACTTTTTCCACTTGCATTTGCTGCAAATAATCCTGTAATACCATCTAATTTAGTAAAGTCAACACTATTATCTTCACCATAGGAAAACATATTATCAAATTCAAATTTCTTAATTTTCCAACTTACATTTCTAGAAACTTCTTCTTCTGGCAAACCAGCGTTCAAATCATCATTTATATTTTTAATCTTAAAAAGTATATCACTACTTACTATATAATTTCTTTTTAAATAATCTTCTATTAACTCAAATTGATAATCTGTATTAGTTATATCTCCAATAGTTATTTTATTTAATCTATCACCACTTTTTTGTTGAGATAATGCATCAGTTCTAAAAACTGAAATTTCCTTTATACCATACTTTTTATGAATAACTGCTAATGCCTTTTTTAACTTAGAAGCATCTGTATTAGCAACTCTTACTCTCAACCTTGCCTTTTTAGGCATATCAGATACATCAGGAACTTTTCCACTATCTACATCAAGTGTATAATAACCATAATCATTTTCGAGTCTAATAAATTCTGAACTTCGCTTGGGAACATCCCATATAAGAAATCCCTTTATTAAATCTTCACCATGATTTTGACAAATTAAACTGCCACAATATGCTATATTCTTTTTCCAATTTAAATATTGGTGTTTATGTATATCTCCAAGTAATGCCATATCATAACCACGAAAAACATCAATTTTAACATCACTCATCAAACGAAATCCAAAATCAGTTTTAGATTTTGCTACAGTGCCATGAAATAAAGCAATTTTATTTTTTGAATTTATATCTTTAGATTTTATATAATCTTTTGGATCATCAAATATTGACATAACCACAAATGAAGTATCTGCAATTTTATATTCACCACTATCTTTTAAATAATGCAAATTAGAACTATTTATATTATTTATAATAGGTGTAAGTGTATCCATCCTACTTGAATTATTTAAATTACAATCATGGTTTCCTGCAATAACAATAGTAGGTGCTATATCTGAAAGGTTCTTGAAGAAGTTTGATGTTTGATGTACAAGTTCTGGTGACATTTGTGTTTTAGCATGAACTATATCACCACCAATATAAATTACACCATTACCATCCAATTTTTTAATTTCTTCATATAACCTACTAAAACATTCTTCGTATTCTTTATGTCTTTTTAAATTGCGAATATGAATATCCGCTAGATGTGCTATCCATTTAATTTTTCTAAATGGTACTTTAATAACTTTCTGTATCAAAAATTAATTTTCCTTATATATTTTTTTTGCAATTTTTATATGAGAATCGGGAACAGAAATATCCCAAGCGAAAACATTTCCACGTTTAGAATATTCACAGGCAATATGTCCACTCGCCTCTTTAACAATCTTATTAACCTTACGTTTTTTATCTAAATGAATTCTCCATTCATTTTCATAAGGCTTCCATATATCTCTTTGTATTTCCATTTAATTTCAACTTAATCAAATCCGAAAATTTAAATTGTTTCGTTTTCCTTGTTAATTCAATAAACTTATAAAATCCAATATCAGATGGATCTTTTTCTCTACTCTTTATTAAATATGTACTTATTCCATTTTTCATAAATTCTTCCACAATTTTAATGGAATCAGTTAAAGCATCTTCATCCAACGCTATATAAATATCAGTAACTTTTTTTTCATATATCCTTTTCTTTAAATTGGATAGTATAGTTTTACCAAATAATGGAATAGCATTTCTTTTTGCTGCAATAGCATCAAATGGACCTTCAACTAAAACTATAGGTTCATCCCAATTAATAAATAAATCAAATCCGATAACATTTTTTGGTGATGCACAATTTTTATATTTCATTTTACTATTATAGAAATCCCTACCAACAAAAAAATTAAGTTGACCTTCTGAATTATACGAGGGTATAATAATACGATTTGAATATAACCCTGAATCACAATAACCAATATTATATTTTATTATATCTTCATATGTAATATTTCTTTTATTTAAATAATTTAAAGTATGACGTTTAATAATACTATTACCACCATTCCAAAGTGGTTTAAATTCTTTTGGTAATTGTAAACTCTTAACTACAGTATTCTTTACATCATTTGAATATTTAGGAAAGTCTCCAACTAACTCTTCAAGTTCATTATAATATTCTTTTGGTGCATGTATCTTTTTTAATAACTGAAATAATTTTCTACCACCACTATTAGATACCCAACAATGCCATTTTTCTGTTTCAATATTTATCTGAAGTTTCGGTTTATGATGTGATATAAAAGGAGACCAATACATATATTCGCCTGCCTTTTTTAATTTTATTCCTTTACTACCAATAACCCTATTAAGTAAATTTACTATTCTATTTTCATTCATCCATTTTTAATTAATTTTAAGAAATTATTTAATTCTACAACAGCATAAGTTTTTGATCTATTACGTTTAAATATTAATACAGGATCATGACCATTAGAATTTTCTTCTGCTTGTTCTAAAGAATCCCAAATATTTATTTTTTCTTGATTTTTACATTCTATTGAATATGGTATTAACTTTCTTGCAGCTGGTGATAATTTTAAATCTTCTCCACTTTCACCCATAATTGCACAGCGGATATCATCATCTTCCAACTCATCTGAGAAATGTTCAATTAACAGATCTCTGATTTTATTTTGAAGCCTTCTACCTTTTGCTTTTCTAGAAGCTGTTTTCATATATTAGTATTTATTTTAGTTTTAACTGTTACTGTTTACTTGGTTTGAATTGTTATATTATATGCCTTTCAGGGCAAACTTCTAAAGATATAAAACCATTCAGATTTTAAATAACCAGTTTATCGCGATTGTACATTAATATATATCAAGTAACTTCAGAAAAAATCAAACTTTTTTTATCCATTTATTAACTTCTTTTTTAGCCCACTTCTCAGCCTTTTCTTCAAATGCGTTATCATCATGAAAATCCTTACCTTGATGTACTGCTAAATCTCCAGCTTTCTGATATTCATCTTCATACTTTCGTTTACCCATTCTATATGCATCCTTTGCATGATCAATTTCGTGTAATACTGTTATCAGAAAATCCTTAACACTTGAATATGATGTTCTTAAATAAATAATATCTTTCATCCAATCATAATCAGCTTTAGTACTACCTCTACTAAATTTTATCTTTGATTTCAGTTTATACTGCTTTACTAAATATTCAGCAGTATCTAAATAGTCAATTCTTTCTAATAATAAATCTTTCAGTTTAATCATATTTTACTAACCTTGTATTTAATTTTATAGATGGATATTTCTTACCTAATGCTTTTACAGCTTTTATATTTTTATTAGAGTCATCAAAAAATAATATATCATCATATCCTTTTTTAATTTGACTTTCTATCCAA